>OFDN01000098.1_pt1 | contig 89977 bp, 85 predicted proteins | sample 1520971 | NCBI WGS metagenome assembly OFDN01 (sample SAMEA94257418, study PRJEB24077) | hot springs metagenome | biome: Aquatic biome; feature: Geographical feature; material: Water | place: India | collected 2012-06-12 | depth 5 m
CCGGCCGTGTTCCTGTTCGACGAGCCGCTGTCCAATCTCGACGCCAAGCTGCGCGTGCAGATGCGGCTCGAGATCAAGCGGCTCCAGCGCGAACTCGACGTGACCTCGATCTACGTGACGCACGACCAGGTCGAGGCGATGACGCTGGCCGACCGCCTGATCGTCATGAATGCCGGCGTCGCCGACCAGATCGGCACGCCGATGGACGTCTACGAGCGGCCGGCGTCGGTGTTCGTCGCGGGCTTCATCGGCTCGCCCGCTATGAACTTCCTGGCCGGCAAGGTTTCGGCGGGAAGCCGGGCCATCGAACTCGCCGGCACCGGGGCGGTGCACGTGACGCTCCCGCTCGCCGTCCCCACCGCGGCCGCCGCCGGCACGCCCGTCGCCGTCGGCATCCGGCCCGAGCATCTTCATCCTGCCGCCGACGGCGCGTTGGAATTCGAGATCGAGCTGGCCGAGCCGCTCGGTGCCGACACGCTGTTGCACGGCCGGTTCGGCGAGGCGCGCGAGGTCGTCACGGTGCGGCAGGGCGGCCATGTGTTGGCGAAGCCCGGCGAGAAGCGCCGCTACAAGGCCGAGCCCGAGCATATCCACCTGTTCGATTCGCAGACCGGCAAGCGGATCGCCGACGCGACATGACTCTTTGGGCGCGTATCGAGCAGGGGGGACGTCCGCGCGTCGGCGTCCTCGACGGCGAAGCGATTCGCCTCCACGAAGGCACGATCTTCGAGCCCGGCGCGGCGACCGGCGAGGAGATCGCCGCGGCCGACGCGCACTGGCTGACGCCGACCGAGCCCACCAAGATGGTGGCGCTGTGGAACAACTTCCGGGCCGCCGCCGAGAAGAACGGCTGGGCGATCCCGGCCGAGCCGCTCACCTTCCTGAAGGCCCCCAACAGCTTCGCCGCGCACGGCCAGCCGATCCCGGTGCCGAAATCCTATGACGGCCGCGTCGCGTACGAGGGCGAACTGGGCATCGTGATCGGCACGACCTGCTCCGGCGTGTCGCCGGAAGAGGCCGCGCGCCATATCCTGGGCTACACCTGCGTGAACGACGTCACGGCGATGGAACTGCTGAACCGCGACCCGTCCTTCGCCCAATGGACGCGGGCCAAGAACTTCGACGGGTTCGGCGTGTTCGGACCGGTGGTCGCGACCGGCCTCGACCCGCACTCGCTTACCGTGCGCACGCTGGTCAATGGACGCGAGCGGCAGAACTACCGCGTCGACGACATGATCTTCCCGCCCGCCGAACTGGTCAGCCGCATCTCGCAGGACATGACCCTGGCGCCGGGTGACGTCATCGCTTGCGGCACCTCGCTCGGCGTCCTGCCGATGAAGGCCGGCACCGTCGTCGAGATCGCCATCGACGGCATCGGCACGCTGCGCAACCAGTACGGTTAGAGTCTGTCTGGTGGTGCCGTGCCATTCCGGGAGAGGCTTCCCGGTGCCGCCATTTCGCGAAGCGCCTCGGTGAGATCAGCCAGTCCATTACTCTCTATGCGAACCGTGCTTCTTGTGCTGAAGGTCTTCGGCCTCCTCGCCTGCATCGGGCTCGTCCTGTGGCCGCAACTCGAATGGTCGTTCGAGGCGGCCACCCGGTATCGTGGCGACGAAGCGTCGGACTGGAAGGCCACCAACGTCTGGCTGGAAAGCGCCGAATGCGCCCGAGAGAGCGGCGCCTGGCTGGTGATCTGCGACCAGGGCAAGCTCGTTCCGATTTCCGACAGGGCTCTCGCGGACGATCCGGGCCATGCGCTGGTTCTTGCGCTCTGGGCGCTTGCGGCCGATCGCTCCATCCTCGTGATCGACGTCGCGCACCTCAATCTGATCATCAATCTCGCCGGCTTGCTCCTGCTTGCGGGCTTTCTGCTGGTGCTCGGATCGTACGTGTCCGCCATCGTGCTGTTGCTCTTCGGTCCGTACGTCTTCCTCGAATGGTTCGGGACTTCGCCGCACTGGGCCTTCATCGGGCTCACCGCCCTGCAGCCGATCCTGCCCCTGGCGCTGATTGCACGTTGGCGGCGCTGGGTGCCGCCCATTGTGAGCACCGGCCTCATCCTTCTGGGAGTCTTTACCCTGGCTTTCGCGTCCCTCGTCCGGGAAGCCATCGCCCAGATGACGCTCGTCGTCACCCTCGGCACTCTTGCCTGGATCGCAATGGCGAACCGGGGCGACAAGCGACGTGTTGCCGGCTTGATCGTCCTTGCGCTGGTGACGGTGCTGGCATCGCAAGCCGCGCGCCTGACGGTGGGCGTTCGAGACCGGCTGCATCCGGTGGAGCCGGCGGAACTGGTGGCGACGCACGGCCTCGCGCACACACTCTACATCGGCCTCGGCACGGTGCCGAACAGGTTCGGCATCCGGTACGATGATGCCGTGGGCCGGGACGCCGCCGCCCGGGTGGCGCCCGACGTGAAGTATCTGTCCAGGGACTATTTCCGTCTGATGTGGTCGCTCTACTTCGCGCGATGGGCGGAGGATCCGGTCGAAGTGACCCGCATCTACATGGAGAAATCCTGGTCGATCCTGAGAAACAGGATACCGGACTACTTTCCCCCGCCCTGGCTGTTCCTGCCGCTCGTCCTGGCGGTCCACTATGTTTCCAATGGCCGGGCCGCAAGCTGTGGCACGCCGGCCAGTGACAAGCGCCTCGCCATCAATCTGGTCTGTTTGTCGTTCGTCGGCCTGTTCTTTGCGCAGGCCGTTCTGGCCTATCCCACACGATTTTATGCGGCGCCCATCGGGGCCTTCATGATCGTGATGCTGGGTGTCGCCCTCGAGAATCTCGCGCACTTCCTGGGACGGCAAGGAGTGCCCGCGCTCCGTCACTTCAGTTCGAACGGATAGATCACCCTCCAGTCGTTCTTCATGTCGACGATGGTCCAGCCGCGACGCAGCGCCTCGTCCCAAGCCTTGTCGAGCTGCCCGACGGGCGAGGGGCGGTCGTAGGCATATTCGCGGACGGCGTCGGTGTGGTGCACCAGGCCCATGAAACGGGCGCCGCCGCCGGCGGCCGTCCATTCCAGCATCTGCTGGTCGCCGTCGGAGTTGCCGAAGGCGAAGACCGGGCGCCGGCCGATGAACTGGTTGATGCCCACCGCCTTGCCGGGACCGTCGTCGATGAACATGACCTTGGGGTCCTTTACCAGCACGGGCGTGCCGTCCGCCCGCAGCTCGTAGCGGGTGACGCCCGAGGAGCCCACGACCTGCTCCGGCGGGATGCCGTAGACGCGCTCGGTCCAGGGCCGCATGAACTCGATGCCGCCGCCGGAGACGATGTAGGTCTTGAACTGGTTTGCGCGGAGCAGGGCGAGCAGTTCGAGCATCGGCTGATAGACGAGATCGGTGTAGGGACGGTTGAAGCGCGGATGGCGCGCGGTCGCCAGCCAGTCGAGCACGGCCTTGCCGAAGGCCTCGGTGGTCAGCCCGGTATGGGTGGCCGCCATGATCTCGAGGAAGCCCTTCTCGCCCAGCGCCGCGAGGGCGGCGCGGTCGTCCGCCAGCACGGACCGGAACGGCTCCTGCGTGCGCCATTCGGGATGGCGCGGCGCCAGCGCCTTCACCCGATCGAGCGCGAAGGCGATCTGGAAATAGACGGGCTGCTCGGTCCACAGGGTGCCGTCATTGTCGAAGCAGGCGATGCGCTCGGGCACCGGCACCCAGTCGCGCCCGCCGACGGTGGTCGTGCGCGCGATGAAATCGAGGATCGTCCGCTTGACGGGACCGTCGTTCCACGAGGGCAGGAGGTCTGCCTGTGCGAAGCCCGGGCGGGCCGCCGCGGCAAGGCCCGTCGCGACCATCCCCATCAGCAAAGTCCGGCGTCTCATCGAAAATGCCCCCGAGGTTTTCGCCATCCTACTTCGTCAGTTTTTCCGAGGCGACCCGGATGCGGCCGCTGCGGCGGGCCTTGTCGAGGGCCTCGTGGTCCCGCTCGGTCTGCCGCGCATAGGCGAGCGAGAATTTGGTGAAGGCGTCGTCGAGGGCGGTGCTGTTGCCGCAATAGCCGGCGATCGCGGCGGCATCGCCCGACTTCGCGTGCGCCAGCGCCAGCGCCCAGCCGCACAGCGCGCAGTATTCGAGGAAGCCCGACACGCCCTTGGTGTTTCCTTCCACCATCTCGATCCCGCCCTTCATGTCGGCGAGCTGGCGGACGTAGAAGTGGCGGTCGTCCAGCTGCCCCCAGCCGAGGAAGATGTCGGGCGATCCCTGGATCATGCGCTGGCCCACCACGACGCGGCGGCCTTCGTTCTCGAAGGGCATCCGATAGCCGGAGTAGGCGGCCAGCACGGACGGCTGAGCCTGCTTGATCTGGAGGAACAGCGGATCGTCGCCGTCGTTCCCCATGAGGAGCACGACCCAGCAGCCGGTCCCGACGCTCCCCACGCCGACGACCTTGCGCGCAACGTCGACGATCCGGTAGCGCGACAGCAGACGGCGGCGATCGTAGGTGAGCGAGTCCAGGTAGGAGTTGAGCACCCTGTCGAGGGCCTGCTCGATGGGAATCCCGCCTTCGGTGTGGGTCTCGCGCACCACCAGGGGAACGCACTCGACGATGCGATGCTCTCCGTCGACGAGTTCGGCCAGCTTGCCGAGGACACGCTGGTGCCCCTTGTCCCGGGCCTTGTCGATCAGCTTGCGCGCATTCTTGCGCGCCTGGGGCGACAGACCCGACAGCACCGCCTGCTCGTCGATCCGGTCGTACCATGTGGCGAGGTGGCCCATCTCGGCATAGCGGGCCATGTGCTCGCGATAGGATCGCACGGTCGTCGCCGCGGCCTCGGCCGCCTCGTGCTTGTCGCCGCCCATGAAGCGCACGGCGACGGCGGCGCTGGCCGTCAGTCGCTTGAGGTCCCACTCCCAGGCGCCGGGAAACACTTCGTCGAAATCGTTGATGGCGAACACCAGGTCACGCTCGGCCGAGCCGAAGACGCCGAAATTCGAAACGTGCATGTCGCCGCAGGCATTCACCTGCAGGCCGGTGATGGGCGTCGTGGCGAGGTCGGAGGCCATCACGGCCGCCGATCCGCGCAGGAAGGCGAAGGGCGAGGCCAGCATGCGCGCGAAGCGCACCGGCACCAGCTTCTGGGCACGGCTGAGATTCTGCGCCTCGAGGATGGCGACTGGGTCGGGCCGGTCGGGGTTCTTTCGAAACTGGGCGTGGCTCTCGCGCGGCACGGACTCGCGCAGTCTCTTCCCGGCCGCCTTGCGTTCGGCCACGGATTGACGCGGCGCGGTGAAGCGGCCGAGGGTCTCGCCGGCCGACGCCGAGATCATGCGTTGGAACGGCGGGTCGATTTCCGATCGTTCGGCTGGCGTGCTCAATGTCGATCTCCCGGACGGCCGGACGCCGTCGGGAGGAAGAGTAGTCTATCGTTGGATGCGCGAAGTACACGAGGTCGATACGGATTGCGTATGGACCGGGTATCGCGACCGGCCCGGCCGGCCTAGAATTCCCGGGCAACAAGGGAGACGGGGATGGACGCCAAAGTCAGGACCACACAGGGGCGCGGCCGGCTCTACGACAGCGTGCTCGACACGATCGGCGACACGCCCTGCATCAGGATCAATGCGCTCGCGCCCAAGGGCGTGACGGTCTACGTCAAGGCCGAGGCCTTCAACCCCGGCGGGTCGGTCAAGGACCGCCTTGCCGTCAACATCATCGAGGCGGCCGAGCGCAACGGCACGCTGAAGCCCGGTCAGACCGTGGTCGAGGCGACCAGCGGCAATACCGGTATCGGTCTCGCCATGGTCTGTGCCCAGAAGGGCTATCCGCTGGTCGTCACCATGGCCGACAGCTTCTCGATCGAGCGGCGCAAGCTGATGCGCATGCTGGGTGCCAAGGTGGTGCTGACGCCGCGCGCGCAGAAGGGCTTCGGCATGTACCAGAAGGCCGTGGAGCTTGCGAAGGCGAACGGCTGGTTTCTCGCGCACCAGTTCGAGACCGACGCCAACGCCGAGATTCACGAGAGCACGACGGCGCGCGAGATCCTGGCCGACTTCAAGGGCCAGCGGCTCGACTATTTCGTGAGCGGCTACGGCACCGGCGGCACCGTGACGGGCGTCGCGCGCGTGCTGCGCAAGGAGCGGCCGGAGACGAAGATCGTCCTGACCGAACCTGCCAACGCCCAGCTCCTCGGCAGCGGCAAGCCTCAGGAACGCAGTCCCGACGGCTCCCCAGCGGTCAGCCATCCCGCCTTCGAGCCGCATCCCATCCAGGGCTGGACGCCGGACTTCATCCCGCTGGTCTTGCAGGAGTCGGTCGACCGCAAGTTCTACGACGAACTGCTGCCGATCCCCGGTCCCGAGGGCATCAAATGCGCGAAGGCGCTGGCGCAGAAGGAAGGCATCTTCACGGGCATCTCCGGCGGCTCGACCTTCGCCGTGGCGCTGAAGGTGGCGGAGAAGGCGGCACCCGGCTCGGTCATACTCTGCATGCTGCCCGACACCGGCGAGCGCTATCTCACGACGCCGCTGTTCGACGGCATCATCGACGACATGGACGAGGGCGAGATCGCCATCTCTAAGTCCACGCCCGGCTATCAAATGGGGTAGGCCGCCGGAAGAGAAGGACCCCCCGCCCGGCGCGGGATGACACCATTGTTGAAGTTGGCGCCAATGCGCCAATGCAGAACGCCGGTGTCATCCTGAGCGAAGCGAAGGATCGTTCCTTCTCCGATCGAGTCACTCCCGGTTCGTGAACCGCGCATTGCCGAGCCCGGTGCCGATCGTCATAACGCCCCAGTGCTCCACGTCCTTCATATTCGGCACTTCACTCAGACCCTGGACGACCGCGTCGTTGTGGATCTGGATGAAGATATCGTGAGCGCCGATCTTGGGGAGGTGCGGCGAAAGCGCGGCGGCGAGGTTGAAGGACTTGCCCTCCCAGTTGCCGGGCAGGTTCTGCCCACCCTTGAGGATGAAGCCTTGCTCGTCGATCAGGCCGGGGCAGCCGATGCCCATGAAGGGCGCGAGCTTGATCTTCTCATTGCTCGCGCGGTCGATCAGCTTGGTGAGCATGGCACCGATCTTCTCGACCGCTTCGTCGCGCCCGGGCTTGTCGTCGGCATGGCGCCAGACCTGGCGCTTCCACACGTCGGCTTCCTCGATCTCGCCGCGCTTGCCCGAATTGAGTTCGACGACGCCCACCCGCACGTTGGTGCCGCCGATGTCGACAGCGAGGATGGCGTCGTGCCCTGCCATTACCCAGCTTGGGGCGAGATGTACGGCACCGATCAGACCCGCTTCGTCGGGATCGTTCTGGATCGCCGCGAGTTCAATTTTAAATCCGTCGGCCGCAAGCATGATGCCGGTCCGGCCCATCGCCAGTTCCCCGATCCGGCTGCCGATCATGCCCCCGCCGATGACGATGCGCTGGGTGTCCTTCCACGTCTCCAGTCGGAGGAAGCGCCGAACCACGGTCGCCAGTTCGCCGGCAAACTCCTCCACGACGGTGTGGACGAGGCCCCCTGACACCGGATCGCCGCTGGACAGCATCTTGTCGAGCTTCGACTTCGAGATTTCCTCCATTGGCACGTCGCCGAACGGATCCTCTCCACGCTCCTTCAGACGGTCTCGCCAATCGGCAAGAATGGCTTGAAAGGCGCGGCGACTGGCACGATCGCCGACGAAGCCTTCTTCATCGCGCAATTCCTCATTGTAGGTATCCACCGTCACGGCAGGCAGGACACGGCCGCCATGGCCGAGGACTGAAGGCGGCGTAACCGGCTCTTCGGGGAGCTTCGTATCCTGGGTTTTCGTCTCGGCGCTCATGCGCATCTCCCCCTGTAAGGCTCCATGAACGGGCGGGGCTGGCCAAAAGTTCCCCTCCGACTGGAATGCACTGCAACATAGGGGCCGGTCGAACGTTGTGGCCGCGATGAAACTCTTCAAATGCCAGTGCTGCCAGCAGATCCTGTATTTCGAGAACGATGTCTGCGTGAAATGCGGGCACAAGCTCGGTTACGTGCCCGAGGCGGCGACGCTGTCGGCGCTGGAGCCTGAAGGCGACCTCTGGCGTGCCTTGGCCTCACCGGACATCCTCTACCGGTTCTGCGCCAATGCCCAGCACGCTGCCTGCAACTGGCTGGTGGAATCGACCTCCACGGAGACTTTCTGCCTATCCTGCCGGCACAACAGAATGATCCCCGACCTGTCGATCGCCGACAACCTCGCCAACTGGCAGAAGATCGAGATCGCCAAGCATCGGATGTTCTATTCGTTGCTGCGGTTCAAGCTGCCGACCCCGACCAAGGCGGAATCGCCGGAGGCGGGCCTCGCCTTCGATTTCCTGGCCGAACTGCCGGATCCCAACGCCCCCAAGGTCATGACCGGCCACGACAACGGGCTGATCACCCTGGCGCTCGCCGAGGCCGACGATGCCTGCCGCGAACAGAACCGCGTCGCCATGCACGAGCCCTATCGGACGCTGATCGGGCACTTCCGCCACGAGATCGGCCACTATTACTGGGATCGGCTGGTGCGTGACGGCGGCCATCTCGACGCCTGCCGCGCGATCTTCGGCGACGACCGGCAGGATTATGGTCAGGCGCTGCAGAACCACTATGCCAATGGCGCGCCGCCCGACTGGCAGGACAACTTCGTGAGCCAATATGCGACCTCCCATCCGTGGGAGGATTTCGCGGAGACCTGGGCGCACTACCTGCACATCGTGGATACGCTCGAGATCGCGCGCGCCTTCGGCTTGTCGACCCAGCCCCGCCTGGCCAAGGGCGAGGAGCTCGACGCCAGCGTCGACTTCGATCCCTATCGCGCTGCCGAGATCGGCCAGCTCATCGACAGCTGGCTGCCGCTGTCGCTGGCGCTCAACAGCCTCAACCGCGCGATGGGCCAGCCCGACCTCTATCCTTTCGTGCTGTCGCCGCCGGCCATCGAGAAGCTGGGCTTCATTCACAAGCTCGTGCACGGCGGGCTGGCCCCGGCTGCCGCTGTAGTGCCGCCCGCCGGCTAAAGCGTTTCCAACTCCCCGCGTCAGCGGTGCTTCTGCTGCCGGTAGTGATCGGCCAGCGCGTCGCGGCCGAAATCGGCGGCGAGGTCGCGCCAGACGGCATGGACGTGGTTGGCGCCGTTCTGCGTGTTGTCGTGCTCGATCAGGGTCACGGGGCCGTGGACCCGGAAATAGTGCGCCTCGCCCGGCGTCAGTGAGCCCGCCCAGGCGAAGCGGAAAGTCGCCAGACCCTGCTCCATCACCCGCTGCTTCTGCTGGGCCAGGAGATCGGCGGCGAGCGTGCCGAGGAAACGGTCCATCAGCGCCTCGACCAGCGTGCGTTGCGCGCCGGTCATCTCGCCCAGCAACAGGCCTTTTGGACTGCCCAGATCCTGCTCGCGCTGCGGGCTCGCGACGATCTCGCCGAACGAGCGATTGGATATGGTCGCGGCCTGTCGTTGCCGTTCGTTGAGGCCGGCCATGATCTGTCGGGCAATGTCCTCGGAGGCGCCCAGGAGGCGGAAGCCGCGATGGGCCCCGTCGCGCACCGTGGCGGGATGGGCGCCAGTGAAGAACGGAGTCACGGAGACGTGGCCGGCGGCGGGCAGCGCCACGTTCAGCGAGAGATGATGGCCTTCGAAGCGCCAGCCCCAGGGGAAGCGGCCGGGCGTGCCGAACACCGAGACGTAGTAGCGGCCGGGATCGCGGAAGCTGCCCTGCTGCTCGCGCAGCACGCCTTCGAGCAGGCGCACGCCGTCGAGCAGCTCGAGCCCGCGCGGGTTCAGCACGGAGGCGAACAGCGCGCGGGCCTCGTCGGCCTGGTTCTGCCGCATCTCGCCCAGGGCGAGGCCGGGGCGGCTGCGCGGGATGTAGTGCCAGTCGAGGCGATTGGCCGAGTCGAAGGCGATCATCGCCTTCTGGCGCTGGCCCTCGTCGAGGGAGATCAGGAACCGATTTGCGGCGTCGGCGATGCGCTGGGCGGCGTCGACCGTCTGGGCGCTGGCCGCACCGAACGGCAGCAAAGCGGCCGCCGCCAACACGGTCCGCCGCGTGAGCGGAGCGTGCTGGTGATGATGGTGAGGTTCCTCGTCGTGCGGATGCCAGCCGTCGTGCGGCATGGCCGGTCCGTCAGGTCGAGGTCTTCGGGTACTTCAGTGTGCAGCCATAGGCGCGGGTCGAGGCATCCGCGACCGGCTGGCCTGCCAGCACCTGGCCCAGCGCGACGCGGACATACTGCGTGGCCTTCGGGATGTCGGCGGCGCTGGACGACGGGATCGAATCGATGCCGCCCTTGTAGACCAGCGTGCCGTTGGCATCGATGATGTACATGTGCGGCGTCACCGTCGCGCCGTAGGCGCGCGCGACCTTGCTCTGCGGGTCGAGCAGCACGGCGGCCGGCGCGGCGTTGCGGCTCTTGGTGAGGTCGTTCGCCTGCTGCGCCGTGACATGGCCCTGCTCGCCGGTGGCGGAGGAGGCGACGGTCAGCCAGACGACTCCCTTCGCCGCGGCTTCGCGCTGCTGGTCCTGCATGTTGTTGGCCGTGTAGTGCTTGCGCACATAGGGGCAGTCGTGATTCGTCGTCTCGAGCACGACGATCTTGCCCTTGAGGTCGGCCAGCGACCAGGTCTTGCCGTTGCTGTCGACGGCGCTGAACTGAGGGGCGGGCTTGCCCACGTCGGGGCTCGTGGTGGCAAAGGCAGCGGCCGGAGCGATGGCGATCGCGGCGCTGCCGAGCAGCAGGGTACGACGGGGGACATTCAGCTTCGACATGGTGCCTCCTAACGTTTGGCTTGCTGGATCGACGACAGTTCCGAGAGGATCAGCGACTCGGTGAGCACCTGCGGCAGGATCTTCGGTCGATCCGCCCCCGGTGCCCAGAACAGGTAGAGCGGCACGCCCGCCCGGCCGAGTTCCTTCAGGACGCCCGTGATCTCGGCATCACGGTTGGTCCAGTCGCCCTTGAGCTTGACGACGCCCGCCTGCTCGAAGGCCTTGCGGACGGCCGGCACTTCGAGCGCGACGCGCTCGTTCACAAGGCAAGTAATGCACCAGGCGGCGGTGAAGTCGACGAACACCGGCTTGCCGGCGGCGACGGCCTCGGCCATCCGGGCACGCGAGAAACGCTCCCAGCCCTCGAAGCTGACGCCGGCATTGGCACCGCCCGACGCCGAGGCGGCGGTCGCGGGACTGTCGTCGAGCTTCAGCGTCGCGGCGAAGGCCAGCAGCACGGCGACGGCGGCAAGGCCGCGGCGTGCCCAGGTGCCGGCCGAGGCGCCGCTGCCGATCCGCAGCAGCCATATGGCGAAGGCGATCAGGATCATGCCGCCCAGCGCGTAGAGCACGCCGTCGGCGCCGGTCTGCTGGGTCAGCACCCAGATCATCCAGACGGCGGAGGCATACATCGGGAAGGCGAGGAACTGGCGCAGCCGGTCCATCCAGGCGCCCGGCCGCGGCATCAACCGCTGCAGCGCCGGCGTCATCGACAGCGCGAGGTAGGGCAGGGCAAGGCCGAGGCCCATCGCCAGCAGCACCGCGACGGTGGCGGGCGCAGGCTGGCTGAGCGCAAAGCCCAGCGCCGCTGCCATGAAGGGCGCGGTGCAGGGCGTCGCCACGATCACTGCCAGCACGCCGGTGAAGAAGGCGCCGGTGGTGCCGCCGCGCGAGACCAGGCCCTGGCCGACGCCGGCCAACCGGCCGCCGACCTCGAACACGCCGGAAAGGTTCAGGCCAACCACGAAGAACAGATAGGCGATCAGCAGCGAGAAGACCGGTGACTGGAACTGGAAGCCCCAGCTCACTTCGCCGGCGGCCGAACGGATCGCGATCACGGCGCCCGCCATGGCGGCGAATGAAACCAGCACGCCCGCCGTGTAGGCGATGCCGTCGCGGCGCATCGCGCTCTGCTCGTGGCCGGCGAGGCGCGCGAAGGCCGCGGCTTTCATGGCCAGCACCGGGAAGACGCAGGGCATCAGGTTCAGGATCAGGCCGCCCAGCAGCGCGAACAGCAGCGCCTGCACCAGCGAGATTTCTTCCGCGCCCACGGCGTTGGCCAGTGACGCCGTGGCGGTCGGCACGAAGGCGGGATCGAGCTTCGCCGACAGGTCGAAAGCCTGCTTCACGCTGCCGTCGGCTGTCTTCTCGGTGAGGACCAGCGTGCCGGCGAGTTCGGCCGGCATGGGCGTCTTGGCATCGCCTTTCTTCAGCGGGATGCGGATACCCTCGGCGGTGACCGTGGCGTTCTGCTTCGCCATGGTGGCGACGGCGCCCCATTCGGCCGGGAAGAAATAGATGTCGCTGATTGCGTCGGCCTTCAGTCCCTTGGCCTCGATCAGCAGGGTGGGGTCGCCGGCCTTCGACACGCCATAGCGCGCGGGCCACGGGCTCTGCGTCGGCAGCGCACGGCGCGCCTGCTCGAACAGGGTCCGCGTCTCCGGCGAGGCCGGCGTCGTGGCCGCGCCCGACGGCAGGACCAATTCGAACTTGCCCTCCTCGGGAATGCAGACATCCTCGCAGACCAGCCAGTTGGCTTCGGCCGCGAGCGTGAGCGGGCCCGAGAGATTGGCCGGCGGCGTGATGCGCACGAGCAGGACCGACTCGTCCTTGAAGCCGTAGTTGGTGATGCCGCCGATATCGAAGCGCGTCGGTGCCGGCCACACGATCGGATCGGCCGTGGCGCCTTCGGGCAGCTTCCAGGTGATTTCCGTGGGCAGGCCCGATTCGCCCGGATTCTTCCAGTAGGTGTGCCACTTCGGCCGGATGGTCTGGCGCAGGCCGACCCAGAAGGGCTCGCCCGGCTTCACCGTCGCGACTTCGGCCACGAGCTCGGAACGCACATGGTCGGTCTGTACGACAGACTGCGCAAAAGCCGGGCTTGCCAGCAGAACGAGCAGGAAGGCGAGGAGACGTGCCATCGCCTTCCTAAGTGACCCCGGCCCGTGGCGCTGGCAAGGCAATCCGGATCAAGCCGCCGTGATATTTTGCCCGATATCCCGCGAACGTCTAAGGTCTTGGTTACACTGGAGAAATTCATGTTGCGACTGGATGAAGGGCGCCTGCTGGGCGCCCTGGACGATCTCGCGGCCGTCGGTGCCATCGAGGGCGGCGGCTGCGCGCGGCTGGCGCTGACCGACGAGGACAAGGTCGGACGCGATCTCGTCGTGGGCTGGATGAAGGCGCTGGGGCTCGCCGTGACGGTCGACGCGATCGGCAACGTGGTCGGCGTGCGTGCCGGTCGAGAGGACATCGCGCCCATCATGACCGGCAGCCATATCGATACGGTGCGGACCGGCGGACGCTACGACGGCAATTACGGCGTGCTCGCGGGACTGGAGGTCGTGCGGGCGCTGAACGAGGCCGGCGTGACCACCCGCCGGCCGATCGCTGTGGCCTTCTTCACCAACGAGGAGGGCGCGCGCTTCCAGCCCGACATGATGGGCAGTCTCGTCTATGCCGGCGGCATCGGGCTGAACGAGGTCTATGCCGCCGTCGACAAGGACGGCGCGTCGGTCGGAGACGAGTTGCGTCGCATCGGCTATCTCGGGCCCGTGAAGCCCGGCGCGGTGAAGCCGCATGCCTTCGTCGAGCTGCATATCGAGCAGGGCCCGATCCTCGACGAGGAGAAGGTCCAGATCGGGGTCGTCGAGAGCGTGCAGGGCATCTCGTGGACCGAATACACCGTGACCGGTGTCTCCAATCATGCCGGCACCACGCCGATGCGCCTGCGCCGCGATGCGGGTTATCTCGCGGCGTCGGTGAATCTGTTCGCACGCAAGCTCGCCTGGGAGATGGGCGGCGACCAGGTGGCCACGGTGGGCTCGCTGGCGCTGCGGCCCAATCTCATCAACGTCGTGCCCAATCGCGCGATCTTCTCGGTCGATCTGCGCAACACCGACGAGGCGAAGCTCAAGGAAGCCGAGGCCCGCGTCGCCGCCCATATCGCGGAGGTCGCCGCAGCCGAGCGGGTCGAGGTCGAGGCGAAGGTGCTGGCGCGCTTCGAGCCGGTGATCTTCGATGCGGGGCTCGTCGACAGGGTCGAGCACCATGCGAGGGCATTGTCGCTCAGCACGCGCCGCATGCCGTCGGGGGCCGGCCACGACGCCCAGATGATGCAGCGCCTCTGCCCGACGGCGATGATCTTCGTGCCGTCGGTCGCCGGCCTCAGCCACAACGTGAAGGAGCATACCGAAGCCGCCGACCTCGCGGCCGGCGCGCAGGTGCTGCTGAACGTGATGCTGGAACTCGCCGAACGCCGGTAGTTGTCTGACAACTGGAGCGACGTTAGCATCCCCTCGATGGCCGACAAGCAGCCCGCCAACAATCTTGCCGAGCAGGTGATGGCGCGGCTTAGCGCCGACATCCGCGGCGGCCGGCTGGCGCCCGGAACGCGCCTCCCGACAGAGCAGGAACTGACGACGGAATTCGGCGTGAGCCGCACCGTCGTGCGCGAGGCGGTCGCCGCTCTGCGGGCCGATGGGCTGGTGGTGACGCGCCGCGGCTCCGGCGCCTATGTCGCCGATCCGGCGGCCGGACCCTTCCGCATCGCCCCGCCCCGCGCGACCTCCTTGCCCGACATCATCAACGTCATGGAGCTGCGGCTGGCCGTCGAGGTGCAGGCCGCGGCCCTCGCGGCCGAGCGCGCCAGCCGCCGGCAACTCGCGTCGATCGAAGCGGCATGGCGCGCCATCGAGGCCGCCCTGCAGCGTGGCGAGGGCGCCGTTGCCGAAGACTTCGCCTTTCACCGCGCCATCGCCGACGCCACCGGCAACGATCAGTTCCCGCGCTTCCTCGCCTATCTCGGCAACCATGTGATCCCGCGCCAGAGCGTGCGGCTCGAAGTCGATACGCCGGCCGAGCGCCGCCTGTATCTCGAACGCATCCAGCTCGAACACACGCGCATCGTGACGGCGCTCTCCGACGGCGATCCGGTCGAGGCGCGGCGTGCGATGCGGGACCATCTCACGCGCTCGCTCGAGCGCTATCGAAAGCTGGCAGGAGGAAAGAAGAATGGACGACGCTAGGAACGCCCCGCGCCGCATCGTCCTGACCGGCGCCGCCGGCGGCATAGGCACCATGACGCGGCCCTTGCTGGCTAAACTCTATCCCGGCCTGGTGCTGAGCGACCGGGTAACGCCCCCGGACCTGCAGTCGGGCGAGACCTTCGTCGCCGCCGATCTCACCCGGCCCGACGAGGTGGCCGCGGTGCTGAAAGGCGCCGACGGCGTCATTCATCTCGGCGGCCATTCGGTCGAGGGCACGTGGGACCAGATCCTGCAGGCCAACATCGTGGGCTGCTACAACGTCTTCGAGGCGGCGCGCGAGGCCGGCGTGAAGCGCGTGATCTTCGCCTCGTCCAACCATGCGATCGGCTTCTATCCGCGCAAGAAGCGCATCGGCACCAACCTCACGGTCAAGCCCGACAGCCGCTACGGCGTCAGCAAGGTGTTCGGCGAGGCGTTGGGGTCGCTCTATTCCGACAAGCACGGGATCGGCGTGACCTGCCTGCGCATCGGCAATGTCGGCCCAATGCCGCTCGACGTGCGGCGCCTCTCCATCTGGATCTCGCCGCGCGACCTGGTGCAGCTCTTCCAGATCGGGCTCGATCATCCCGACCTGCGCTACGAGATCTTCTATGGCGCCTCGGACAATGCGGCGGGCTGGTGGGACAATTCGCGGGCCCAGCAGCTCGGCTACCGTCCGCAGGACAGGGCCGAGGACCATCGCGCCCATGCCGAGGCGGAGCAGGCAAAGATCGGACCAGATCCGGTTGGCGATCTCTTCCAGGGCGGCACTTTTTGCTCGGCTGAGTTCACCAACGACGTGAAGCGCATCGTCTCCTAGGCGCTATACTCGTCATCGAAGAGGTGACGATGACTCGTTTTTTGACTGTCGGTGCGGCGCAGATGGGTCCCATCCAGCGCAGCCATACCCGCCGCGACGTGGTCGAGCGGCTGATCGCGCATCTGCGCGAGGCCAGGCGCATGGGGTGCGATCTGGTGGTGTTCCCCGAACTCACGCTCACGACCTTCTTTCCGCGCTGGTGGATGCAGGACCAGGCCGAGATCGATTCCTTCTTCGAGCAGGAGATGCCGTCGAACGAGACGGCGGCCCTGTTCAACGAAGCGAAGCGGCTCGAGATGGGCTTCTGTCTCGGCTACGCGGAGCTCGCGAACGAGGAGGGGCGCGTCCGGCGGTTCAATACGTCGATCCTGGTCGAGCGCGACGGCCGCATCGTCGGTAAATACCGCAAGGTCCATCTGCCGGGGCATGCCGAGCATGAACCCGAGCGGCCGTTCCAGCATCTGGAGAAGCGCTACTTCGAGGTCGGCAATCTCGGCTTTCCCGTCGTCAAGGCGTTCGGCGGCAACATGGGCATGTGCATCTGCAACGATCGCCGCTGGCCCGAGACCTATCGCGTGATGGGCCTGCAGAACGTCGAGATGGTGCTGCTGGGCTACAACACGCCGCTGCACAACGCGCCGTCGCCCGACCACGACGAGCATTCCTGGTTCCACAACCAGCTCTCCATGCAGGCCGGCGCTTACCAGAACGGCACCTGGGTGGTCGGCGTCGCCAAGGGCGGCAACGAGGAGGGCGTCCCCTCGCTCGCCGACAGCATGATCGTGGCGCCCTCGGGCAAGGTCGTCGCGCGCGCGGGCGGCGACGGCGACGAGCTGGTCGTCCATCGCTGCGATCTCGATGCCGGCAAGAGCTACAAGACGACGACCTTCAACTTCGCCGTCCATCGGCAGCCGGATCAGTACCGCATGATCGTCGAGCGCAAGGGCGCGCAGGACCCGGGTTGAAGCGAAAGGTCCCTCACTGCGTTCGGGATGACAGCTGCCCTGTGGTGAGCGCACTGCGCCAACATCGTCACAATTGTCATCCCGAACGTAGTGAGGGACCCTTCCTCTTTGCTACGCTCCCGTAACGCCTTGCACCGTCGTCGCGATTTGCCTAAGTGATCGTGCGCCCGGCGGGGACGACCCCGCCTTCTAGGGGCAAGTGTCGGGACGACCCGGCTTCTTGCAAAGGGTGCGTCCCATGGCTTGGTTCATTCTTCTGATTGCCGGTCTCTGCGAGATCGGCTGGGCGATCGGTCTCAAATACACCGAAGGCTTCACGCGGCTGGTGCCGTCAATCCTGACCGGTGCGGCGATGGTCGTGAGCGTGGTTCTGCTCGGCATCGCGCTCAAGACGCTGCCGGTCGGCACCGGCTACGCGGTCTGGACGGGCATCGGCGCCGTCGGTACGGCGATCCTCGGGATCTTCCTGTTCGGCGAAGCGACCGACCTGCCGCGCCTCGCCTCGATCGGCCTGATCGTGGCGGGGATCATCGGGTTGAAGCTGACCAGCGCGGCTTGAGCCTCAGACGACTTCGCTTTTCGCGAAGTTGCCGTAGCTGCGGTCCGGCGTGCCGCGGAACAGCGACATGTGCGTGTGGGTGGCCACGAACGGGTCGCCCACCGCCTTGCGTCCCATCACGGTCGTCGTGCGGCCCGGCCGATCGAAGCGGTCGCCGTTGGGATGGAAGCCGTAGGACTGCCACACGCCCATGCCGACGGCGGTCAGCCGGTCGGCCGAGACGATGGCCTCGATCTTCGACAGGTCGTAGCGGAACTCGCGGATCGTGCCCCAAACGTTGCGCCACTGCTTCTGCTCGGCCAGTTCGCGGCCGTGCATGAAGTCGGTGAAGGTGCCGAAGGCGATCATGTCGTCGGCGAAGATCGGGCGCGCGCCCTCGTAGTCGACGGCGCGGCAGTGCTTCGACAGCGTGTCGAACCACTGGCGCACGGCAGCGAGATCGTCGGCGCTGACAGGGGTACGAAGATTCATCGCAAATCTCTCCTAGAGTCCGAAGCGTTGCCAGAGCGCGCGCTCTTCGAGGGCCGCGAGCGTGGCCGGTCCGATATTATCGATGCCGCCGCCGATGCCCGTTTGCAACCCGAAGCGCGACAGCAGGCGGCGACGCGGCCCGATGACGGGCAGCCGCACCTTGTCGCCGTATCGTTGCTGCAGGGTCGCGCGCAACTCGCCGAATCCATCGACCAGCCCGTATTCGAGCCCCCGCCGGGCCGTCCAGAACTCGCCGGTGAACAGCAGGGTCTCGTCGCCCTTCAGGAGTCTGCCGCGCCGCTCGCGCACCCAGTCCTTGAAGCCGTCGTGGATCTCCGCCTGCAGTCGCTTCAGGCGCTCGACGTCCTCGGGCTGCTCGGGCCGAAAGGGATCGAGCATCGACTTGTTCTCGCCCGACGTATGGACGCGACGCTCGACACCGATGCGTGCGATCAGGTCCTGGAAGCCGAAGCCGGCGCTGATGACGCCGATCGAGCCGACGATCGAGCTGGGATCGGCGATGATCTCGTCGGCGGCGCAGGCGAGCCAGTAGCCGCCGGACGCCGCCACGTCCTCGACGAAGGCGATGACGGGCAGGTTCTTTTCCCGGGCATGCAGCCGGATGCGCTGGGCGATCAGCGCCGACTGGACGGGCGAGCCGCCGGGCGAGTTGAGCGCCAGCGCGACCGCCCGGGCGCCACGGGTCTCGAAAGCGCGCTTCAGCAGCGGCGCGACCGATTCGATCGACAGGCTGCGGCCGCCTAGCAGGCCGCCGTTGGCGATGACGCCGGAGAGGCGAACGACGGGCACGATGGGCCCGCGGCGAAAACGATTCCTGATCCAGTCCAACATGCCGCGCACTGTCGCGGCGGCGCTACTGGAAGGCAAGCGGCTGGCCGTGTCGCAGGATCGCCTCGGCCTCGTCGGTGTAGCCGCCGTCCGGTCGATGCAGCACCAGCGGCTCGGCTTCCCGACGCTGCAAATCGTTCGCACGCCGGGCGTGGACCAATACGCGCGCGGCCGGCGGCAGGCGCTTCACCGTGACGTCGCCCCAGCCCAGGCGGGCCAGGATCGCCACGATTTCCTCCAGCCGGTCGCTGCGATGGATGATGGTCAGGGTCCCTGCAGGTTTCAGAGCGCCGGTTGCCACGGTGAGCCAGCGAACGAGGTCGGCGCTCGATTCCACCGTCGCCAGCGCCTTGCTGCGATCAGGCGAGGGATCCGCGACGGCAGCCGGCAGATAAGGAGGGTTGGTCGTGACATGGTCGAAAAGGCCAAGGTCGGACGGAAGAGGTTTCGCCAGATCGTGAACGAGCATTCTCACGCGATCCCCGGCACGATTGAGTGCAACATTGCGCTCGGCCAGTGCGGTCAGCTCGGGCTGCAATTCGATTCCGGTCACATGACAGTCCGGCACGCGTGCCGCGATGCAAAGGCCCACGGCGCCGACTCCCGCACCCAGCTCGAGCACGTCTTCGCCGGTGGAGACTTCGGTGGCGGCGGCCAGCAGGACGGCGTCCACGGCGATCCGGTATCCGCGTCGGGGCTGCAAGAGTTTGACGCGGCCGCCCATTACGGTGTTTTCGGTCGGCGCGGATTCCATGCTACTCATCTGCTTCGATAACATGTCGCAATAACAGGCTTCATCGGAGAGTTGGCCTCCCCTCATGGCAACCGTCGTCTCCCTCGAAGGCAAGCGCAAGTCGCCCAGTCTCGAACCCCTGCTGGGGCTCTGTGCCAGCGACATGGTGCGGGTCGATCGCGAGATCGTCGTGCGCATGCGTTCGCCGGTCGCGCTGATCCCCGAACTCGCCAATCATCTGGTCGGCGCGGGCGGTAAGCGCATGCGTCCGCTGCTGACGGTCGCGGCGGCGCGGCTGTGCGGCTATGGCGAGGACAGCGATCGTCACATCAAGCTCGCGACCTGCGTCGAATTCATCCATTCCGCCACGCTGCTGCACGACGACGTCGTCGATGTGAGCGCGCTGCGTCGCGGCAAGCCCACCGCCAACACGGTGTATGGCGACAAGGCCTCGGTGCTGGTCGGCGATTTCCTGTTCACGCGCGCCTTCGAGCTGATGGTCGAGGTCGGTTCGCTCGATGTCCTCGGCGTGCTGTCGAATGCCTCCTCGACGATCGCCGAGGGCGAGGTGCTGCAACTCGTCAGCCAGCGCGACATCAGCACGCCCGAGGCGACCTATCTCGAGATCATCAAGGCCAAGACCGCCAAGCTGTTCGCCGCGGCGGCCGAGGTCGGCGCCATGGTGGCCGGCCGCAATGGGCCGGAGCGCGTGGCGCTGCAGAGCTTCGGGATGAACCTCGGCATCGCCTTCCAGCTCGTCGACGATGCGCTCGACTATTCCGGCCGCGAGGCCAAGCTCGGCAAGTCGGTCGGTGACGATTTCCGCGAAGGCAAGATCACCCTGCCGGTGATCCTGGCCTTCCTGCGCGGCGGCGCCGTCGATCGCGAATTCTGGAAACGCACCATCGAGAAGCTCGACCAGCGTCCCGGCGATCTCGAACAGGCGCACAGTCTGATCGAGCGGCATGGCGCGCTGGCCGACACGCTGGAGCGCGCGCGCCATTACGGCGCCATGGCACGCGACGCGCTGGGCCTGTTCCCCAGCTCCCCGCTCAAGGCCGCGCTGCTCGAAGCGGTCGACTTCGCCATCGACCGCGCTCATTAAAGCGCCTGCAGCGAAGCGAAGGCGCAAGGTCCAGAAAAGACAAAGACGGAGATGCCGGCCAAAAGCCGGTGTGCTCTAATCCGGCATGCCTCCCCGCCATATCCTTGCCATCGACCAGGGTACCACCAGCACCCGCGCCATCGTCTTCGATGACACGGGACGTCCCGTGGCCTCGGCGCAGAAGGAACTGCCGCAGATCTTCCCGAAGCCGGGCTGGGTCGAGCACGACCCGGAAGAGATCTGGTCGGCGACGGTCGAGGTCTGTCGCGGCGCGCTCGCCAAGGCGAAACTCGACGCGAAGTCGCTGGCCGGCATCGGCATCACCAACCAGCGCGAGACGACGGTCGTTTGGGACCGCGCCACCGGCAAGCCGATCCATAACGCCATCGTCTGGCAGGATCGCCGCACCGCCGACCGCTGCGCCGCGCTGAAGAAGGAGGGGCATGAGAAGCTCTTCACCGACCGCACCGGCCTGCTGCTCGATCCGTATTTCTCCGGCACCAAGATCGCGTGGATCCTGGATCATGTCGCCGGCGCCCGCGCCGCGGCGGAGAAGGGCACGCTCGCGGCCGGTACGATCGAGTGCTTCCTGCTGTGGCGCCTGACCGGCGGTACGGTGCATGCGAGCGACGCCACCAACGCCAGCCGCTCGCTGCTGCTCGACATCCGTAAGGGCATCTGGGACGCCGAGCTGATGAAGCTCCTGGGCGTGCCGGGATCGCTGCTGCCCAAGGTCGTCGACTGCTCGGGAGAGCTGGGTGTTGCGAACGCCGACATTCTGGGCGCGCCCGTTCCCATCCTCGGCATGGCCGGCGACCAGCAGGCCGCGACCGTGGGCCAGGCCTGCATCAAGCCCGGCATGGTGAAGGCGACCTACGGCACGGGCTGCTTCGCGCTGCTCAACACCGGCAGCATCGCCGTGCATTCGCGGCATCGGCTGCTGACCACCATCGCCTACCAGCTCGACGGACGACGCACCTACGCTCTGGAAGGCAGCATCTTCATCGCCGGCGCGGCTGTGCAATGGCTGCGCGACGGGTTGAAGCTGATCGAGAAATCGTCGGACGTGGAGAAGGTCGCTGCAGGCGCCAAGGATGGACACGGCGTCTACATGGTGCCGGCGTTCGTGGGGCTGGGCGCGCCGCATTGGGACCCCGAGGCACGGGCCGCGATTTTCGGCCTGACGCGCGACTCCGGCCCCGGCGAGATCGCCGCCGCGACGCTCGATTCCGTCTGCTACCAGACTCGCGATCTCCTCGAAGCCATGCGCGGCGACGGCGCCCAGATCGACGAACTCCGCGTCGATGGCGGCATGGTGGTGAACGACCCGCTGATGCAGCGGCTGGCCGACACGGTCGGCACCCCCGTCGAGCGGCCGGAGGTGACGGAGACGACGGCCCTGGGCGCGGCGTTCCTCGCGGGTCTCGCGGCCGGCCTGTGGCCCTCGCTGGAGGCGCTCTCCCGGACCTGGGTGCTCGACCGGGCCTTCAAGCCGGCCGAGGACAGTGCCGCGCGCGACCGCCGCTATGCCGGCTGGAAGGACGCGGTCCGCCGGGTGCGCAGTTCCTGATTGCTGGTGAGGGGCGCGGCCATTAGGTTGCGCCCGCCATGAAGACCCGCGCCAATCCCGTCTACTGCAGCATCGACACCACCGATCTTGCGCACGCCACCAAGCTGATCCAGAGCATCGCCGGGGGGCCGAAGCCGGCCGTCGGCGGCATCAAGCTGGGGCTGGAATTCTTTCTGGCGCACGGCGCGCCGGGCGTGCGCTACGCCTTCCCGATGCCGGTCCGTGCGACCGGTGTGGGCTTCTTCCTCGATCTCAAGCTGCACGACATTCCCAACACGGTGGCCGGCGGTATCCGCGCCGTGGTCGAACTGGCGCCCACCTTCATCACGATCCACGCCGGCGGCGGCGGCGAGATGATGAAGGCGGCGGTCGAGGAGGCCGGTGCGCAGGCGGCGAAGCAGAACGTCTCGCGGCCCAAGCTGCTCGGCGTCACCGTGCTGACTTCGCTCGACCGCTCCGATCTCGAAGCCACCGGCGTCAATGCCGATCCGTCCGATCAGGTCGTGCGGCTGGCCGCCCTCGCGCAGGAAAGCGGCCTCGACGGCGTGATCTGCTCGCCGCTCGAGATCGAAGCGCTGCGCAAGCGCTGCGGCTCCGATTTCGTGCTGATGGTGCCGGGCATCCGCCCCGTGGGCAGCGCCGCCAATGACCAGAAGCGCGCAATGACGCCGCGCCAGGCCGTCGATCTCGGCGCCACCAACCTCGTCGTCGGCCGGCCGATCTATCAGGCGACCGATCCGCGCGCCGCCGCCGAGGCGATCGCGCGCGAAGCAGGCGTAAACGACCTATGACCGTCGAGGCCAAGATCTGCGGATTGTCGACGCCGGAGACGGTCGATGCCGCGGTCGAGGCCGGCGCAGGCTTCGTGGGCTTCGTCACCTTTCCGCGTTCGCCGCGTCACATCGAATCGCTCGACCTGTTGAAGACGCTGGGCGCGCGCGTGCCACGAACGGTGGTGCGTGTCGGCCTGTTCGTCGATCCCGACGATGCACTGATCGATGCGCGACTCGCGACGGGTGCGATCGACATGCTGCAGCTTCACGGCGCCGAGACGCCGGAGAGGCTCGCGGCGCTCAGGGCGCGCACCGGCAAGCCGGTGATGAAGGCCGTCAAGGTCGCGAGCCCGGACGATGTCGAGCGTGGCATCGCGGCCTATGCCGGCGTTGCCGATCGCCTGATGTTCGACGCGGCTGACGGCACGCTGCCGGGCGGCAACGCGATGGCGTTCGACTGGACGATTCTCTCGGGGCGCACCGTGCCGGTGCCGTGGTTCCTCGCCGGCGGGCTCACGCCGGCCAATGTTGCCGACGCCGTGCGCGTGACCGGCGCACCCGCCGTCGACGTTTCTTCTGGTGTGGAATCGAGCCGCGGTGTGAAATCGATTGAACTTATCCGCGCCTTCGTGGGCGCCGTAAAAGCGTTGTAAGGAGCAGGCTGCATGAAGATCGAAGAACGGCTGAAGGAACTCGGCATCGAACTGCCCGAGGCGACGACGCCGATGGGCAGCTACGTGAATGCCGTTCGCACCGGCAACCTGCTCTACATGGCGGGCAAGGGTCCGGGCCTGCCGGGCAAGCCGCTGCCGGTGGGCAAGGTGGGCCGCGACTTCTCGCTCGAGCAGGCCAACCGCCTCGCGCGCGATACGGGTCTCAGCATTCTCGGCGCCCTGAAGGCGGAGCTGGGCGATCTCGACCGCGTGAAGCGCATCGTCAAGGTGCTGGGCATGGTCAACGCCACGTCGGAATATGGCAGCCATCCCGAGGTCATCAACGGCTGCTCGGATCTCTTCGTCGAGGTTTTCGGCGACAAGGGCCGCCACGCCCGCTCGGCGGTCGGCATGGGTTCGCTGCCGCGCGGCATCCCGGTCGAGATCGAGGTGATCGTCGAGATCGAGGACGACGCGCCGCCGCCGCGGATCGCCGCCGCACGACCGGCCGCCAAGCCCAAGGCTGCGCCGAAGGTGAAGGCCGCTCCCAAGGCAAAAGCCGCCAAGAAGAAGAAAATCTAGGGCTTTTGACCGACCCCTGCCGGGACTGCTAAGCCGGCCCGTCCCGATAGGAAAAGCAATGCCCAGCGCACCCAACAGTTTCCGTACCGGCCCCGACGAGCGGGGCCATTTCGGCATTTTCGGCGGCCGCTACGTCGCCGAGACGCTGATGCCGCTGATCCTCGATCTGGAGAAGGCCTACAACGCGGCCAAGGCCGACCCTTCGTTTCAGAACGAACTCGACTATCTGCTGGAGCACTATGCCGGCCGCCCCAGCCCGCTTTATTACGCCAAGCGCCTGACCGAGAAGCTGGGCGGCGCCAAGATCTACTTCAAGCGCGACGAGCTGAACCACACGGGCAGCCACAAGATCAACAACGTGCTGGGCCAGGTGCTGCTGGCCAAGCGCATGGGCAAGACGCGGGTCATCGCCGAGACGGGCGCCGGCCAGCATGGCGTCGCCACCGCGACCGCCTGTGCGCTGTTCGACATTCCCTGCGTGGTCTTCATGGGCGCCGTCGACGTCGACCGCCAGGCGCCCAACGTCGTGCGCATGAACATGCTGGGGGCCGAGGTGCGCGCCGTGACCGCGGGTTCGGCTACCCTCAAGGACGCGATGAACGAGGCGCTGCGCGACTGGGTCGCGACCTGCGAGAACACGTTCTACTGCATCGGCACGGTGGCGGGTCCGCATCCCTATCCGGCGATGGTGCGCGATTTCCAGTGCGTCATCGGCAACGAGACCCGCGTGCAGATGATGAAGGCCGAGGGACGTCTGCCCGACACGCTGGTGGCGTGCATCGGCGGCGGCTCGAACGCGATGGGACTGTTCCATCCCTTCCTCGACGACAAGAGCGTGCGCCTCGTCGGCGTCGAGGCGGGCGGCAAGGGTGTCGAGACCGGCGAACATGCCGCGTCGCTCACGGGTGGCCGCCCGGGCGTGCTGCACGGCAACCGGACCTACCTCCTGCAGGACAAGGAAGGCCAGATCACGGAGGCGCATTCGATTTCCGCCGGGCTCGACTATCCCGGCATCGGGCCCGAGCATTCCTGGCTGAAGGAAACGGGCCGCATCGAGTATGTGTCGGCCACCGACAACGAGGCGCTCGCGGCCTTCCAGATGCTGTGCAAGCTGGAGGGCATCATTCCGGCGCTCGAGCCGGCCCACGCTCTGGGGCATGTGATCAAGCTCGCGCCCACCTTGCCCAAGGACAATCTGCTGGTGATGAATCTCTGTGGACGCGGCGACAAGGATGTCTTTGCCGTTGCCGAACGCCTCGGGATGAAGATCTGACCATGAGCCGCATTGCCAAGCGCTTCGCCCAGCTCAAGGCCGACAAGCGGGCCGGGCTCGTCACCTACATCACCGCCGGCGATCCCGACGCGGAGGTCAGCTACCAGATCCTGAAGGGCCTGCCGGGCGCCGGCGCCGACCTGATCGAGCTCGGCATGCCGTTCACCGATCCGATGGCCGACGGTCCGTCGATCCAGCTCGCCGGCCAGCGCGCGCTCAAGGCCGGCATGACGGTCGAGAAGACCTTCGACATGGTCCGCCGCTTCCGCAAGGAGACCGGCGACAGCGACACGCCGATCCTGCTGATGGGCTACTACAACCTGATCTATCAGCGCGGGCCGGAGCGCTTCTGCAAGGATGCGGCTGCCGCGGGCGTCGACGGCTTCATCCTGGTCGACCTGCCGCCGGAAGAGGCGGACGAGTTGAAGCCGCATGCGACCGCGAACGGCCTCGACACGGTCCTGCTGACGGCGCCGACCACCGACGACGTTCGCCTGCCGGCAGTCCTGAAGTTCGCCTCGGGCTTCGTCTATTTCGTGTCCGTGCTGGGCATCACCGGCACCAAGTCGGCGACGGAAGAAGCCGTGCGCACCCATGTCGAGCGCATCAAGCGCCACACCAAGCTGCCGGTGGGCGTGGGCTTCGGCATCCGCACGCCCGAGCAGGCGGCCGCCGTGGCGCGCCATGCCGATGCCGCCGTCGTGGGCACCGCCATCATCGACCACGTCAAGGCAGGCCTCGACGACAAGGGCAAGGCCAAGCCCGAACTGGTTCCGGGCGTCTTCGCCTACATCAAGGCCCTGGCCGACGGCGTCAGGGGTGTGCGGAAGGCTTGAGGCCACCGGTCGCCCGGTTGAAACCATACGTCGCCCAACCTACGTTGGCGGGGCCGTTGGATTGCGGCGAGGGCGACACATGAAGGCTGGCAAGAAGGCTTCCCGGGCAAGTGGTCTGAAGCTTCAGACGCTTGATGAGATGATCGAAGGCATCAAGAAAGGTGCCGCCGCTGCGACCAGGCGGTCTCACAAGCATGGCTTGCCTTTCTTCGAGGCCGACTCCAAGGCTGTCTACGCCGTCTACCCGGACGGCAGGCGCAAGGTTGTTCAGCATCTCGGTGATTAGCCAGGATGGTCGGCGCGTCGCCGCCGTATCTGATTGTCGTCGCCGGACCGAACGGCGCAGGTAAGACGACTTTTGCAAAGAAGAATCTCAAGTGGTTCATCGAGGCGCACACATTCCTGAACGCCGACGAGATCGCGCGTGAGGACAATCCGGACGATGTTTCGGCCGTTGCGTTGGAAGCAGGGCGCAAGGCGCTTGCGCGGCGCACGAACCTCCTGAAAGCCCGCAAGTCTCTTTGCATCGAGACGACATTGGCGGGCAGTTCGATCAAGCGTTTCATGCGCCAAGCGAAAGAGGCCGGCTACATCGTGCGCCTCATTTTTCTCTTCACCGTTTCGACCGCACTGAACGAGGCGCGTGTCATGCATCGGGTGATGAGCGGTGGGCACAATATTCCCGTCGATGTGATCCGGCGCCGGCATGCGCGCGGCCTGGAAAGATTGGCTGACTGTTGGGACGTTTGCGATGAAGGCGTGATCGCAGACGCAAGTTCACGAGAGCCCTATCCCGTGCTCACGAAGGAAAAGGGAAAGATGTCTGTCGCCAGCGAAGCCGGTCTGGCGATCTTGCGTGATCGGCTCGTGTCCGCGGGTTATCGCGTACCTGCCTAATCCTCGAAATTGAGATCGGCCACGTACGGGTTGGTCTTGCGTTCCCAGCCGAAGGTCGAGGTCTGGCCGTGGCCGGGGACGAAGGTGATGTCGTCGCCGAAGGGCCACAGGCGATGGCGGATCGAATCGAGGAGCTGATCGTGGTTGCCGCGCGGAAAATCGGTGCGGCCGATCGAGCCACGGAACAGCACGTCGCCGACGAAGGCGACCTTCGCGGGCCTGTTCACGAACACGACGTGACCGGGCGTGTGGCCGGGGCAGTGCACCACGTCGAAGGTGACGTTGCCGAGGCTCACCGTCTCGCCGTGCGTCAGCCAGCGGTCGGGCACGAACGGCTTGTAGACCGGGAAATTGTACTTCTTTCCGGAGTCGGGCAGGCCCTCGATCAGGAACAGGTCGTCCTCGTGCGGGCCCTCGATCTTCACGCCGTAATGCTCGGCCATGGTGCCGGCGGCGGAGGCGTGGTCGACATGGCCGTGGGTGAGCAGGACCTTGGTCACCGTGATGCCCTGCTGGTCGATCGCCTGTTTCAGCATGTCGAAGTCGCCGCCGGGATCGACGGCGGTGCCTTCCATGGTCTCATCGCACCAGACGATGGAGCAGTTCTGCTGAAACGGGGTGACGGGGGCGATCATGACCTTGAGCATCCCTCCGATCTAAAGCCTCCCGCGGGCCGTTGGAAGGGCGTATGCTCCTGTCCCCTCCGGCTTCGATGGCAATGAACGTGCGTCTTCTGTTCTGCATTCTGGGCCTGTTCGCCCTGTCCCTGGCCTCCGCCCGAGCCCAGATCGCCACGGTCGCCTCGCCGACGGGGCCGGTTCCCGCGGGTCCTTATGTCGTCGTCGACGTGGCGACGGGCGAGGCCCTTATGGACCGCAATGCCGGCGCACTGTGGTATCCGGCATCGCTGACCAAGATCATGACGATCTACATCGTCTTCGAGGAATTGAAGGCCGGCCGCCTGCAACTCGCCTCGACGCTCCCCTTCTCGGAGAATGCGCGCAAGAAGCCCGCCTCTCATCTCGGCCTCGCGCCGGGGCAGGCCATCACGGTCGAGCAGGGCATCCAGGCGCTGGTCGCCCGCTCGGCGAACGACGTCGCGACCGCCTTCGGCGAGCAGATCTCCGGTTCGGAGCCGGCCTTCGCCCAGCGCATGACCGACACCGCCAAGCGCCTCGGCATGACGGCCACGACATTCCGCAACGCCAACGGCTGGCCCGATCCGGGTCAGGTGACGACGGCGCGCGACATGGCCATCCTGGCGCTCGCGCTGATCAAGGACTTCCCCGAGTATTACGGCTACTTCCGCACCAAGGATTTTATGCTGGGCAAGCAGCGGATTGGGCCCGGCGTGAAGTTCCTCGACCTCTATTCGCCCTATGCCGACGGGCTGAAGACCGGGTTCATCTGCGCCTCGGGCTTCAACATCGTGGGCAGTGCGGTGCGCGATGGCCGGCGGCTGGTCGCCGTCGCCTTCGGTTTCCGCCGCTCCGACCTGCGCGACGAGTTCCTGGTCCGGCTGTTCGACGAGGCCTATGCGCTCAAGACCGCCGGCAGCCGCCAGAAGATCTGGCAGCTGCGCAACGGCGAGGGTGGCCCGGCGACCGTTCTGCCCTACGGCGAATGCGGCACGATCCGCTACGACATGCCGGGCGATGCCGTCTGGCTGGGGACGTTCGGCGACTGGCGCAGCGCCAAGACCGCGTTCGATGCCGGACAGGCGAGGCTCATGGCGATGGGCGTCGCTCAGCCCGGGAAGGAATGGATCCTGCCGGTCGCGTCGAACCAGGTGACGAAGCAGGCGGCCATCATCGCCGATCTGCAGCCGGAGGCGGCGCAGAAGCTCTGTGCCGAGTACCAGGCCCGGAAATCCTTCTGCGTCGTGAAGAAACCTTCGGAGATGGCGGCCCCCTTCAGCGGGTTCTGGCGCTGACCTTGGCCCGTCCCCTCATTCGTGCGATACCGCGCCCATGAACTGGCTGACCAATTTCGTCCGGCCCAAGCTGCGTGCGCTGGTCGCGCGCAAGGAAACGCCGGACAATCTCTGGGTTAAGTGCCCCAAGTGCGAACAGATGCTGTTCACGCGTGACTGGGAAGCCAACCAGGAGGTCTGCAATCATTGCGGCCACCACATGCGGCTGCGGCCGCTGAAGCGGCTGCCGCACCTGTTCGACGAGGGCAAATACGAGCTGCATCCGCTGCCGCGCGTGAATGCCGATCCGCTCAAGTTCCGCGACACCAAGCGCTACGACGCGCGCCTCAAGGAAGCCCAGGCCAAGGCCGAGGGCACGACCGACGCGCTGGTGGTGGCGAGCGGCCTGATGGGCAGTCGCCTCAGCATCGTGGCGCTGCTCGACTTCGGCTTCATGGGCGGCTCGATGGGCACGGCCGTGGGCGAGGGGCTGGTCATGGCGGCCGAACTGGCGGTCGCGCGCAAGGCGCCGCTGATCGTCTTCTCGGCCTCGGGCGGCGCACGCATGCAGGAGGGCATCCTGTCGCTGATGCAGCTCACGCGCACCACCATCGCGGTGCGCAAGGTCAAGGAAGCGGGCCTGCCCTACATCGTGGTGCTGACCGATCCGACGACCGGCGGCGTCTCGGCCTCGTTCGCCATGCTGGGCGACGTCCACATCGCCGAACCCGACGCGATCATCGGCTTCGCCGGGCCGCGCGTGATCCAGGACACGATCCGCCAGGAACTGCCGCCGGGCTTCCAGCGCTCCGAGTACCTGCTCGAGCACGGCATGGTCGATGCGGTGGTGCATCGCCACAAGCTGCGCGAGACGCTGATCCGCATGGTCTCGCTGTTCATGGATCCGCTCGTCGTCGACAACCGCCCTCTCGCGGTGAGCGCGCCGCGACAGTGAGGCGCTGACGTGGCCGCGAACGACCCGATCGTCCAGCGCCTGATGAGCCATCATCCGAGGGTCATCACCCTCGGACTGGAACGCATCGAGAGGCTGCTGAAGCGCCTTGGATCGCCGGAAAAGAAGCTGCCGCCGCTGGTCCATGTCGCCGGCACCAACGGCAAGGGCTCGCTGGTCGCCTATCTGCGCGCGATGGCCGAAGCAGCAGGCTATCGCGTCCACGTCTATACCTCGCCGCATCTCGTGCGCTTCAACGAGCGCATCCGCGTCGCCAGCGAGTTGATCGAGGACGACGTCCTCGACGAGCTGCTGACCGAGTGCGAGGAGGCCAACGGCGACACGCCGATCTCCTTCTTCGACATCACCACGGCGCTCGCGTTCCTTGCGTTCTCGCGCGTGCCGGCCGAACTCGGCATCATCGAGGTCGGCATGGGTGGCCGCTTCGACAGCACCAACGTGATCGAGCCGGTCCTGTCGGCCATCACGCCGGTCGGCTACGACCACACGGGCTTTCTGGGCGACAAGCTCGAAGGGATTGCCTGGGAGAAGGCCGGCATCATCAAGCGTGCGACGCCCGCCGTGATCGGCCGGCAGCGCGAGGTCAGTGCGCAGGTCATCGAGACCGAGGCCGCCAAGCTCGCGGCGCCCCTGTTCCGCATGGGCCGCGAATGGCAGGTGACCCCGGGGGACTCGGGCTTCCGCTACGAAAGCGACCTGCTCACGCTCGACCTGCCCGCGCCGGCGCTGATCGGCGCGCACCAGATCGACAACGCCGCGACCGCCGTGGCTTGTATCGAGCGCCTGCGCGCGGCGCGCTTCGACATCGGCGATGCCGCAATTCGCAAGGGGCTCGCGTCGGTCGAATGGCCGGCTCGCCTGCAGCGTCTCACGAAGGGCCCATTGCCGGGCTCGCTGCCGCCCGGCTGCGAGCTGTGGCTCGACGGCGGCCACAACGAGGATTGCGGCATCGTGCTCGGCCGGATGGCGGCGGAGTGGGCGAAGGAACCGGCGGCATTGCCGCTGTATCTGATCTTCGCCATGCAGACCACCAAGGACGCCTCGGGCTTCCTGCGGCCGCTGGCGCGCTACGCCACGGCGGCGCGCGCGATCCCGTTTCCCGAAGGTCATGCCGCCTACACGCCGCAGGAGGCCTGTGCGAAGGCAGCCGATGTCGGGCTCGATTGCGTGCCCGCAAACGACATCGGCGCGGCGCTGGAAGACCTGTTGGCCACCCAGCCCGCGCCGATGCGCATTCTCATCTGCGGCTCGCTCTACGTCGCGGGCGAGGTCCTCGTCCGCAACGGCTGAGCCGGCACTGGATCAGACGACGGTGTTGATCCAGCTCACCAGCTTCTGCTTCGGCTCGGCGCCGATCTTGGTGGCGGCGACCTGGCCGTTCTTGAACAGCAGCAGGGTGGGGATCGAACGGACGCCGTAGCGCGTGGGCACCATCGGGTTCTCGTCGATGTTGACCTTCACCACCTTGAGCTTGCCATCCATCTCCTTGGAGATGTCTTCGAGCGACGGGCCGATCATGCGGCACGGGCCGCACCACTCGGCCCAGAAGTCGACGAGGACGGGCGTGTCGGATTTCAGGACTTCCTGCTCGAAGGAAGCATCGGTCGCTTTAACGGTCATCGTGGGTTCTCCCAAATACGCTACAGGCCGGTCGAGGGACCGGCGCCGCCCTTGCCGCAGAAGCTAGGAACGCACGCCCCCGGAGTCAAGATGCGGCGGCATAAGGCATTGATTTATCTAGGGTTTCTGCAGAAATCTCCATGAGCCTGGGAGCCGCCGTCCAGAGCAGGAAAGCCCGCACCGTGCGGCCCGGATAAATCTGCTGCAACAGGGCCCTGTAGAGCGCGAGCTGGCGGCGATAGGCCAGCGCCACGCCGTCCGCCTGCTCGGGCGGCGGGCGGTTGGTCTTGTAGTCGACGATAAGGACTTCCGTTGCCGAGACGGCCAGGCGATCGAGCTGACCGCTGACGGTGAAGGTACCGCGTGTGGTCTTCACCGTGCCGATCAACGGTACCTCGGCCCGCGATCCCGGCGCGAACAGGGCGGCATGGGCGGGCGCCTCGGTGACGGCGAGCACCTCGGCGGTCCAGCTCTCGATATCCTCGGTGCTGAGCTCATGTGCCGGCTGGGCGAGAAAGCGGCGGGCCGCTTCGCCGCGCGCCGACGACGGCAGGCCGGGGAGGTGGCGCAGCAGATCGTGCAGCAGCAGGCCGCGCTGCCAGCGCTTTGGATCGTCGGCGACGAGCGGACTGTAGGCCCGCGGTTCGGCCGCTGCCTCGTCGGGCAGCGGTTGCGAGGGCGCGAGCGGCGTCGGCGGATCGGGCTCGCCCGGCGCGGGCTCGCTCGCCCAGCCAGGCATTTGCGCCTCGTCGTCGATCGGCAGCTCCGGTTGCTCGGTCTCGACGATGTGGCCTTCGTTCACCAGCTCGTAGCCGTCGCCCGACCAGCCGTTCGCTCCGAGCACCGACGTGAAATCGAATGACCGCGGCACGGCTCGCACGAGGGGAGGGCGACCGGGCGGCATGTCGGCTTCGCCGCTGGCGCGAAGGCCGGCCTCGATCCGTTCGTGCCAGCAGCCGCGATCGGGTTTCTTCGATCCGACCCAGCCGCCGACATAGAGCCGGTCCTCGGCACGGGTCATGGCGACGTAGAGCAGCCGGTTCTGTTCCTCCAGCGTGCGGGCGTGGACCTCGCCCCGCCATGTGCGCGCCGCCTCGTTGGCGTCGTCGGTGCGCGGCACCCAGAGGCGGGCCTCGTCGTCAGCGTCGACCAGCAGCCGCTCGCGGTTCTGCGGCACGCGCGTGGTGTCGGGCAGATAGACGATCGGCGCCTGCAGGCCTTTCGAGGCATGCACGGTGAGGATGCGCAACTCGCGCCGCCGGTTCTGGTCGAGGTCGCGCTTGATCTCGCCGCCGCCGGTCTCGAACCAGCGCAGGAAGCCCTGCAGCGAGCCGCCCTCGATGCCCTGGTACTGCAGCGCGCGCGCCAGCAGTTCGTCGATCGGATCGGAAGCCTCGCGGCCGAGCCGTTCCAGCAGGCGGCGCCGGCCGCCCTCCGGGCCCAGCACGCGCGCAAAGAAATCGAACGGCGTTTCATAGTCGGCGCGGCGCAGCCAATCCGAGAGCATCGCGTAAGCCGCAGCGAACGCTGGCTCGCTCCGGCGCTCGCGCAAGGCACGCCAGAGATGGCTGGGCCGATCCCACGCGAGCGTGAAGAGCTGCTCTTCCGCCAGGCCGATCAGCGGCGACTTCAGGAGCGCCGCGAGGTTGAGATCGTCCTGCGGCAGCAGCACGAAGCGCGCCATCGCCAGAAGATCCTGGATCGCCAATTCCTGGCCGAGGTTGAGGCGATCGACGCCCGCCACCTCGACGCCCTCGCGCTTCAGTTGCTTAACCAGCGCGTTCACGAACTCATTGCGCCGCCGCACCAGCACCATGAAGTGGCCGGCATGCAGCTTCTCGCCGTCGCGCGCGCGGCGTTCCGTGCCGATCAGGTTCTTGGCGTGCACGGCGATCAACTGAGCCAGCCGTTCGTGCGGCAGGGAAAGCGCCGCACCGCTGCCGGCGGCTTCGATGTCCTTCGTGTCGGCTTCTTCGTCGCTGCCGGCCACCAGCGGCCACAGCTCGACGCGGCCGGGCTCGTTCTTGCGGCTGGGCAGATGGATTACCCCGCCCGGCTCGGCGACGCCCTTCGCCGCCTCGATCTCGCCGAACACCCAGTCGACGGCATCGAGCACGGCCGGCGTCGAGCGAAACGAGACGTTGAGCGCAACCGGCACGAACATCCTGTCGGCGACGCGACTGCGATCGTCGAACCATTCGCGCATCTCCTTCAGCTTGCGCGGATCGGCGCGCTGGAAGCCAAAGATCGATTGCTTGGTGTCGCCGACGGCGAAGATCGTGCGGCTGCGATCGACCGCGCCTTCGCCCACGAAGAACTCCGCGGTGAGGCTGCGGATCACTTCCCACTGGTCTGGGTTGGTGTCCTGCGCCTCGTCGACCAGCACATGGTCGATGCCGCCGTCGAGCTTGAAGAGCACCCAGGCCGCATTCTCCGCGCTTTCCAGCAGTCGCCGCGTGGCGACGATCAGATCGTCGTAGTCGAGCGCGGCGCGGCGACGCTTGGCGTTCGTGTATCGCTCGGTGACGTCGAGACCGAGGCGCAGCAGCGCCAGGGTCAGCTCGACCAGCGCGGCGCCGTTGATGCGGTCGAGTGTGCGGGATAGCCGCTCGGCCTCGCCGCGCAGCACGTCCTCGATGCCGGGCATTGCCTGGATGGCGGGCTTGGTCGCGAGCCGCGCCAGGATCTCGCCCTTGGCGGTGAAGAAGGCCTGGGCATAAGTCCGCAGCATCGCCGCGCGATCGGGCGCCGCCAGCCATTCGGCAATCGTTGCGCTGCGGGCCTTGTCCTGCTTGCCGCCGCTCGCCAGCGCGCGGGCCGCCTCGCGCAGCGCCGCCGCATCGAAGGCCGCGTCGAGGCAGGCGCTTTCCGTCAGCCCCGCGGCCGTGTCGTCCGGGCTGCAGCCCATCACCCCGGCGAGGCGCGCGCGGACGCGGTCGAGGCCGGCCTCGTTGCCGATGCGGGCCAGCAGCCAGGCGCGCTCGCTCAGGAGCCGGCTCATCAGTTCGGCATATTCGGCGATGGAGACCTTGCCGGCGACGGAGGCCAGCGCGGCGGCCAGGCCCGGCGGCGCATCATCGCGGGCCAGCGCTTCCATCTGCTCGTCCTGCACGCGCCGCAGGATCGTCTGGGCCTCGGCCTCGTCGAGGATCTCGAAGCCCGGCGCCACGCCCGCCTCGAGCGGAAAGCGCTTCAGCAGCGCCTGGCAGAAGGCATGGATGGTGAGGATGTTGATGCCGCCCGGCGCGTCGAGCACGCGCGCGAACAGTCGGCGCGCGACCACGCGCTCCTTCGGGGTGGGCGCGCGATCGATCAGCTTGCCGACGCTGGCGTCGAGCGTGGCCTCGTCGGTCAGCGCCCAGCGGCCGAGCTGGTGGGCGAGGCGGTTGCGCATCTCCGCTGCCGCCGCCTTGGTGAAGGTGAGACAGAGGATGCGCTCGGGTTTCACCTCGTTCAGCAGCAGCCGCGTCACCCGATCGGTCAGGACCTTCGTCTTGCCGGTGCCGGCATTGGCCTCGACCCAGGCCGAATGATCGGGCGTGGTCGCGCTTCGCTGCGCGTCGGTCGCCAGAGCGAGGGCGTCGAGTATGTCGCTCATTCGTCACCGCCGCCCGCGGTCGACCATTCGGCGACGCGCTCGAGATGGGCGTAGTCGTTGAAGTGCGGGCCGTAGGCCGGCCATGGCAGGGCGGGATAGGGCGTGTTCGGATGGGCGAAATGATTCGCCATCTTCTCGACCAGCACCATCATCTCGGCCACGAGCGCGTCGCTGTCCTTGATCGGGCTCACCTTGCCGCCCTCGCCGAGACCGTTGGCCTGCCAGTAGGAGAGAGACACCGTCTCCGCCTTGCCATCGATCTTCTCGAAGCCGCCGCGTTCGGCCATCGCCGCTTCGAGCAGGAGCTGCGGCGCGAACAACGCTTCCATCTCGTCCTTGGTGGGCACGCGGCCGGTCTTGTAGTCGATGATCTCCCACGCACCGCGCTCCAGCGCGTCGACGCGGTCGGCGCGGGCTTCGATGCGCAGCGGACGGCTCGCGGGGCCGACCGTCATCGCGGCCTTGCTCTCGCTGTCGAGCAGCCTCGCACCCGTGGCGCGGCGCTTGTTTTCCTCGGCGACGAACCAGCGTGCGAGGCGCTGGAAGCGCGGCCACCAGAAGGCGCGTTCGGCCGGCGCGGTCAGCAGGTCGGCGAGATGCTTCTCGCCCAGCGCCTCGAATTCCCGCACCGCGTCGGGCGGCAGGATGCCGGACGGATGAGCCTTCAGGAATTCGTCGAGCGCATGGTGCAGGGCGTTGCCTCGATCGGCGGCGCCCAACTCCTCCTCCAGCGATTTCAGCGCCTCCAGACGCAGGATGCGCCGGGCGTAGAGGCCGTAGGGATCGCGCCGCCACTGCTCGACGCTGGAGACCGACAGGCGCGTGGGGCGTGCCTCGACTGGCGGCCGCGGCTCGGGCCGCAGCCACGGGTCGTATTTTGCGGGCCGGTCGATCCGCTCCGCCCACGCCACGAAGCTGCGCCGGCCGCGCAGGATATATTCCGGCACCGGGGCGTTGCCGCCGGGCTCGTAGCCGAACAGCGCGTCGAGACGCGCCAGCCAGCGCGACGGCACGGTGGGCGCGCCGCCTTCGCGTTCGGCGCGCGTCAGCAGCACGCGCCCGGCGCCGAGCGCGGCCACGAAATCGTGCGCCGAGAGACCGATGCGCCGCTCGGGCTGTTGCAGGCCGAGCGCCGCGCGCATCGGGCGATTGATCCACGGGCCGGTCTCCACGGCGGGAGGCCACGTGCCTTCGTTCAGACCGCCCAGCACCAGCAGGTCGGCGCGTTGCAGTCGGGCTTCGAGCGGGCCCCAGATCGAGAGGCGGGGATGGCGACCGAAGGCCGGGCGAATCGTCTCGGGCTCCAGCATGGCGGCAAACAGGCCGGGCCATTCACCGGCGGCAATCGCGGGCTGGCCCGCCCAGGCGGTGCGCAGCCGGCCCAGCGCGTCGGCCAACGCCGATCCGGCTTCGCCCGCCCACAGCGTTTCGGGCGGGGCGATCTTCTCCGCCGCAGCGACGGTCGCGTCGAGCAGCTCAGCCGGCGCGGCATCGCCCTGCATCCGGGCCACGAGGGCGGAGGTCGCCGCATCGAGGCGATCGATCAGAGTCTGCACCGTGGTCCGATCGTCGGGATTGCCGAACTTCGCCGCTTCGACGAGAGCATGGATCGAGGGCAGGCCGGGGGGCGGCTTCAGGCCGCGCAGGCATTTGCGGTCGAGCCGCCGCGTCGCGTCGAGCACGGCGGCGCGTTCGCCCCCCAGAGTGCATAACGGATGCTTGAGCAGGGCCAGCAACTCGACCGGCGCGAAGCCCGAGTCGACCGCCGCGATCAACGCATGCAGCAGGCCGGCAGGTGGCGTGTCGGCGAGCGATGCGCCGGCTGAATCGTCGATGTCGATGCTCCAGCGCTTCAGCTCGGCGGTGACACGTCGCGCCAGCTCACGGTCGGGCGTGACGAGCGCGGCGGTGCGCGTCGGCGTGTCGAGCACGCTGCGCAGGGCCAGCGCCACGACCAGCGCTTCCTGATGCGGCGTCGCGCAATCGGCGCGGGTCACATGTTCCAGTGAAGCGGCGTCGGGCTTCACCCAGGATTCGCTGGTCTCGGCGGGACGCATCAGTTCGGTGAGGAGAAGATGACGCGCAGAGCCGCCCGTGGCGCCGGGCCATTCCTCGACGTCGGCCCGCGTGTAGCCCAGTGCGGTCAGAAGCTCGCGCAGGCCGAACTGCGGATGCGACGGTTCGAGTGCGTCCCAGCTCGCCTGGTCCATGTCGCGATCGAGGCCGGGCAGGACGACCGCGCCCTGCGGCAGTGCGGAGATGGCCGCGAGAAGTTCGCGCGTCGCCGGCTGCGAGCCGGTCGAGCCCGCCGCGATGACAGGCGTCGTCGGCGGACTTGTGCGCCAGCGTTCGGCCTGGTTGCGGATCGCCAGCGTGCGCCGCTCGATGGCGTCGATCCGCCCGTGCTCGGCCAGATGTTGCGGCCAGGTCTTCCCGACGATAGCGAGGAACTTCAGGGTGCGCTGCCAGTGGGTCGCGAAGTTGCCGTCGACGAGTCCTTCGAGCTGGGTGAAGGACACGCCTTCGATGGCAAGCTCGTCGAGAAGGCGTCCCAGTTCGCGCGCGAGCTTCAGGCCCTGCGCCGCCGACTGCGCGATCGGGTGTCCCTGATCGTCCTTGAAGAGCGCCACGAACTGGGCGAGCAGCGCTTCGCGCGTGGCGGTGTCGATGGCGGGCGGCAGGGTGAGCGCATCGCCGTCGCCGGAAGCGATCTCCCATTCGCCGTCGTCGACGTCGCCCAGCGGTGCCATGCGCGGCAGGATCGTCGGCGTGCCGTCGGCGGCGCGCAGGAAGGCTTCGCGCAGCGCCCGCACCGAGCGCCGCGTCGGCAGCAGGATCAGCACATCGGCGAGCGCCAGCGGATCGCTCCCGTGCTCGGCGAGCACCACCCGCGCCAGCTCGTCGACGAAGCGGCGCTCCGTGCCGATGGTGAAGAGGCCCTTCATCCCAGCACGCGCTCGGCTTCGGCGAGCGCGGCCGGCGTGCCGACATGGAACCAGTCGCCGTCATGCACGAGGCCGTAGAGGCGGCCCGCCTGTTCCGAGCGGGTCCACAGCTTCAGCAGCGAGAAGGGACCTTCCGGCGATCCGTTGAAAAGACGCGAATCGCAGACCGAGATCGATGCGAACAGGTAGGGTGCGGTCTCCGCCGTGCCGCGATGGCGGGCCCGGCCGTCGGGTTCGAGATAGTAGTCGCCGCGATCCTTCTCCTCGCGGCCGATGGCCTTCGCCAGCGGATGCAGCAGCAGCAGCGCGTCCATGCGATTGGGATCCCACATCGCGGCAAGGCGACCCAGCATCGATTCCGGCCCGTCGCGCCACAGCCCGTCGCCGTTCAGCACGAAGAAAGGCGCGTTGCCGAGAAGCGGGAGCGCATTGCGGACGCTGCCGCCGGTTTCCAGCAGCCGGTCCTCGCGAACGATGCGGGCTCGGCCGCCGATCCGCTCGGCGATCTGGTTGCCCAGATGATGCACGTTCACGACGACGTTCTGCACGCCGCCGCGCTGCAGCCGGTCCATCGTGCGCTCCAGCATCGAACGCCCGGCGACGGGAATGAGTGGCTTGGGAATCGAATCGGTCAGCGGCCGCATGCGCTCGCCGCGACCCGCGGCCAGGATCATCGCGCTGCGGATCACGACGGCGCTCCGATGCGGCGCAGTTCCGGCGGCAGCAGGCGATCGACCCAGGCGCGCAGCGGTGCGAGCGCGTCGTGCTGGAGCGAACGCTCGAACATGCGCCAGACCCGCGGCAGGTATTGCAGGTAGTCGGGCTTGCCGTCGCGGCGCAACAGGCGGACGAAAACGCCGATGATGCGGGCATGGCGTTGTGCGGCCATCAGGGCGAAGCCGGTGCGGAAGCCGGCGGCATCGGCGATGCCCGCTTCGCCGATGTAGCGGTCGAGGCAGGCGGCGTGGACCGCCGGCGCCACGTCGCGCCGCGCATCCTCAATGAGGGACACGAGATCGTAGGAGGGATGGCCGCGCTGGGCGTCCTGGAAATCGAGCAGCCCGCAGGCCTTCACACCCGGCCGCGCGGGCAACCACAGAAGATTGTCCTTGTGATAGTCGCGCAGCAGCAGCGTCTCCGTCATGGCGGGCAGCGCGGACAGGCATTCGCGCCAGGCCGCGACGTAGCGCTCGGTCTCCTCCGCAGGCGTCGGCCGGCCGGTCGCTTCCGGCAGGTACCATTCCGGCAGCAGCATCGCCGCCTCGATCAGCGCATCGCCGGTATAGGCCCCGAGGCCCGGCAGCAGGCTGCGCTCGCCGGCGCGATAGATCTCGACCAGCACGTCGGTGGCACGGGTGTAGAGTTCGCCCTCGTCGCCACCGGCCTTCAGGACGCGCGCGTAGGTGTCGTCGCCGAAATCCTCCAGCAACAGGAAGCCGTGCTCGACATCCTCGGCGAGGATTTCCGGCGCGCTGAGGCCGAGCCCGATGAGGTGCCGGGCGATCTGCACGAACGGCCGCACGTCTTCCTGCGGCGGCGGCGCATCCATCACGACCGCCGAGCCGCGCGGGCGGCTCAGCCTGTAATATTTCCGGAACGAGGCGTCGCCTGCCAGCAGCCGCTCGCCGGCATCGCCCCAGCCGGCGCGGTTCACGAACTCGGCGCGCAGACGGTCGCGTTCAGACTTCGCCAAAACGGGATTCTCCTTCGAGGGTCGCGAGGCGGCCTTCACCGTCGACCGACAGGTTGATGGTGAGTCGCTCGCGCGGCAGCAGGGGACCGAGCCGCTCGGCCCATTCCACGAGGACCACGCCGTCGACGCGGGCCTCTTCCCATCCCAGCTCGAAGACCTGCTCCGGCTCTTCCAGCCGGTAGAGGTCGAAATGCCAGAAGCTGCCGCGTGGCGTTTCGTAAACTTCGACCAGGGTGAAGGTCGGGCTGGGCACGATCAGCGCCGGCTCGCCGGCGGCGGCGCGCAGGATCGCGCGGGCCAGCGTCGTCTTGCCGGCGCCGAGACCGCCTTCGAGTGCCACGACGTCGCGCGGCTGCAGGCGGGAGGCCAGGCGCGTGCCCAGCCACTCGGTTGCGGCCTCGTCGGGAAGGGGCAAAGAAAAAGTCGGCATCTTTCGATGCCGACTTCTTAGCATGAGCCGCTGTGGGCCGTTGCCGGCCGCTTAGTAGCGGTAGAGGTCGCCCTTGAACGGGCCGGCCTCGGGCACGCCGATATACTTGGCCTGGTCGGGGCGGAGCTTGGTCAGCTTGGCGCCGACCTTCTCGAGATGCAGCGCCGCGACCTTCTCGTCGAGGAACTTCGGCAGCGTGTAGACCTGCTTCTCGTACTTGCCCGGGTTGGTCCAGAGCTCGATCTGGGCCAGCGTCTGGTTCGAGAAGGAAGCCGACATCACGAAGCTCGGATGGCCCGTGGCGTTGCCCAGGTTCACCAGACGGCCTTCCGACAGGACGATGATGCGCTTGCCGTCGGGGAACTCGACCTCGTCGACCTGCGGCTTCACATTGTGCCACTTGAAGTTACGGAGCGAGGCGATCTGGATCTCGCTGTCGAAGTGGCCGATGTTGCAGATGATGGCGCGGTGCTTCATCGCCTTCATGTGCTCGAGCGTCAGCACGTCGACGTTGCCGGTCGCGGTGACGAAGATGTCGGCCTTGGGCGCCGCCTCTTCCATCGTCACGACCTCGTAGCCTTCCATCGCCGCCTGCAGGGCGCAGATCGGATCGACTTCGGAGACCATGACGCGGCAGCCGGCCTGGCGGAGCGAGGCGGCCGAGCCCTTGCCGACGTCGCCGAAGCCCGCGACCATCGCGACCTTGCCCGACATCATCACGTCGGTGCCGCGGCGAATGCCGTCGACCAGCGATTCACGGCAGCCGTAGAGATTGTCGAACTTCGACTTGGTGACCGAGTCGTTGACGTTGATGGCCGGCCACAGGAGCTTGCCTTCCTTCGCCATGTTGTAGAGGCGATGCACGCCCGTGGTCGTCTCCTCGGTGACGCCGCGGATCGAGGCGCCGAGCTTGGCGTACCAGCCGGGCTTTTCCTTGTTGGTCTTGAGGATCGCCTTGTAGAGGACTTCCTCTTCCTCGTTGGTCGGGTTGGCGACCAGCGACGGATCCTTCTCCGCGCGCGCGCCGAGATGGACCAGCAGGGTGGCGTCGCCGCCGTCGTCGAGGATCATGTTCGGCTCGCCGCCGTCATGCCATTCGAAGATCTTGTGGGTGTAGTCCCAGTATTCCTCGAGGCTCTCGCCCTTGATGGCGAAGACCGGCGTGCCGGCCTTGGCGATCGCGGCGGCGGCATGGTCCTGCGTCGAGTAGATGTTGCACGAAGCCCAGCGGACGTCGGCGCCCAGCGCCTTCAGCGTCTCGATCAGCACGCCGGTCTGGATGGTCATGTGCAGCGAGCCCGCGATGCGCGCACCCTTCAGCGGCTTCTTCGGGCCGAATTCCTTGCGGATCGACATGAGGCCCGGCATCTCGGTCTCGGCCATGTCGAGTTCCTTGCGGCCCCAGTCGGCGAGTCCGATATCCTTGACGATGTAGTCGGCCATATGGCGCTCCTTGGCTGTGCCCGTTTCGGCAGGCGGCGAATTGCGAAAGCGGGCGTGTTCTATCAGCGGCGCGGAACGGCCTCAACGCGCGGGATCAACATATAAGCAATAATTTATGTCGGTATGCGCGAGTCTTTATACAGACCTCACCGGCGCTCAATCTTCGCCGAATTTTCCTTCGACGAGGGCCGAAATGGCGGCCATGGCGTCCGCAGCCTGCCGGCCGGAGCATACTACGTCGATGGTGCTGCCGATCCCGGCAGCGAGCATCATCAGGCCCATGATCGACAAGCCGGAGACTTCCTGGCCCTTGTATGAGACGCGCACGACGGCGTCGAACTGGCCCGCGGTGCGCACGAACTTGGCGGCCGCCCGGGCATGCAGTCCACGCTTGTTGCCGATCGCGAGGCTGCGCTTCAGCGCGCCGATACCGGCCTCGGCGCTGGATCCGGGCAGAGTGTCGCTCACGAGGCTTCCTTGGCCAGGATCCGCGAGGCGACGGTGATGTACTTGCGGCCGGCTTCCTGGGCCATCCGAACGGCCTCTGCAATCGGCCGCGTGCGCACGCTGGCGAGTTTCACCAGCATCGGCAGATTGACGCCGGCCAGCACCTCGACCCGTGCCTGCTCCATGATGGAGATGGCGAGATTGGACGGCGTGCCGCCGAACATGTCCGTCAGCACGATGACGCCTTCACCCGTTTCGCAGGCCCGAACCCTTTCCAGGATTTCGGCGCGTCGCTTCTCCATGTCGTCGTCGGCGCCGATGCAGACCGTGGACAGGCACTGCTGCACACCGACGACATGTTCCAGCGCGGCCTTGAATTCCTGCGCCAGATTGCCGTGAGTCACGAGTACGATACCGATCATTCTTTGCTCTACCCTGCGCCCCCGGCCTCCCCGGCCGCCCCGACGTCCCGGTGCGAGAGAGTGACGGACCGGCCTGCGCTCCGCAACCAGTCTGCAATCTCCTCGGCCAGCGCCACGGAGCGGTGTTTGCCGCCGGTGCACCCGATCGCGATGGTCAAATAGGCCTTTCCCTCGGCATCGAACCGGGGCAGCAGCGGCCCGATCAGGCCCTGCAGGTTGTTTACGAACGGACGATAGTCGGGGTCGGTTGCGATGAACGCCGCCACGGCTGGATCGCGGCCGGTCAGGGGCTTCAGCACGGGATCGTAGTGTGGATTCTTCAGAAACCGTGCGTCGAATACCAGGTCGGCCTCGCGGGGCAGGCCGCGGCGGTACGAGAACGACATCACGGAAATGCGGGTGCCGACGCTGCGGCCCGAGCCGAAATGGCCGGCGAGCATCTGCTTGAGGCGATGGGGCGACAGCGCGGAGGTGTCGATGGAAAGATCCGCCACGTCGCGCATCCAGCCGATCTGGCGGCGCTCTTCGGTAATGCCGTCGATGACCGGGCGGTCGGGCGCCATCGGGTGAGGACGGCGCGATTCCGTGTAGCGCCGCTGCAGCGTCTCCGTATCGGCCTCGAGGAACAGCAGCCGCACGGCGAGGCCCGGATGCTCGCGCAGTTCGGCGACCTGCTCGACGAGAGTCCGTGCATTGAAGCCGAAGGTGCGGGTATCGACGCCCAGGGCCAGAGGCGGGGCCGTTTCACCGGGCGCACCGCCCGTCGATCGCATGAGGTCGTGAAGCAGCGGCAGGGGCACATTGTCGACGGCGACATAGCCCAGATCGTCCAGCACGTTCAGCGCGGTTCCCCGGCCGGCGCCCGAGAGGCCCGTGACCACGACGAAGGGCCGGCGGGCGTGTTGCGTGGTGGCTGGGTCGGGCAGGGCAGGACTGTCTGGCATGCGGGCTGTTTCGATCATGCCGCCGGGATTTGCGCGAGAGCAAGGCGCAACTTCGCAGGGGCGGAGGCCTCGAAAGGCGTCAGCCTGACGAGCGGCAATTCGACACCCAGCAGGTCTTCGCGGGCCGGCTGCGGCATGCGTTCGATTTTCTCCGGCGGCACGAGGTCGACCAGCAGGGAAACCGGGACCCGTGCGAGAAGCCGTGGACGGCCGACCTTCACGATCCCGATTCCGCGGACTTCCATCAGGCCCGAGATCGTGCCCGGCGGTGCGGCGATGAGAGAGTGCCCACGCCGGGAGAGGGCGGTCTGGTCGTCCGCCACGAGCCTGGCGCCCGCATCGACGAGGCGAAGCGCGAAGTCCGATTTGCCGGCGCCCGAGGGGCCTCGCAGCAGCACGCCCCGCCACCGCCTGCCGCCCGCCGGCAGCGCAACGCAGGTTGCGTGGACGAAAGTCGTTACCGTGACGGTCACTTCCGCCCGCTGGCCGAAGGCAGCCGGACCGTGAAGCGGGCGCCGAGGACCTTGCCGTCGGGCGCGCGCCGGTTGCTCGCCGCGATCGAGCCGCCGTAGGTCTCGACGATCTGGCGGCAGATCGACAGGCCGAGGCCTGAATGCTGGCCGAAATGCTCGGTCGGGCGCTCTGAATAGAAGCGCTGGAAGATCGATTCGAGATTGTCCTCGGGGATGCCCTGGCCCTCGTCGTCGATGGTGACGACGAACGGCCCGTTGCGCGGTTCGCGGCTCAACTCGACGATGATCCTCGAGCCCTTGGGCGAGAAGGAGATCGCGTTGTCGATGACGTTGCGGAAGACCTGGCCGTAGCGGCCGTCATGGCCGTGCGCCACGAAAGGCGGATTGGCGGCGACGCGATACTCGACCTCGACGCCGGACTTCTGGTTGGCCGTGACCGCATAGTGATGGACCATGTCGCGCAGCAGCTTGTCGAGCTCGACCGGACGAACCTCGCCGCGCATCAGCTCGGCGTCGAGGCGCGAAGCATCGGAAATGTCGGAGATCAGCCGGTTGAGTCGGTTGATGTCGTCCATGACGATGCCCATCAGCTTCGCGCGCCGCTCGGCATCGAGATTGGGATGGCCCGCCATCTCGATCGCCGAGCGCAACGACGTCAACGGATTCTTGAGCTCGTGCGCCACGTCGGCGGCGAAGCTCTCGATCGTGTTGATGCGCAGCCAGAGCGCCTCGGTCATCGAGCGCAGTGCGTCGTTCAGGTCGCCGATCTCGTCGCCGCGCTTGCCGAGATCGGGGATCTCCGGCCGGCTCTCGCGCGCCAGGCGGACCTCGTCGGCGGCACGGGCCAGGCGCACGATCGGCTGGGTGATGGTGCCGGCGAGATACAACGACAGCAGCACCGTGATGCCGAGCGCGGCGGCTGCGATGGTTAGCATGTCGTAGCGGACCTCGCGCAGCGACGCGGCGATGGCGCGGTTGTCGCGGGTCAGCAGCAGGGCGCCCAGCACCTGCTTGTAGCGCTGCACCGGCACGGCGGCGCTGAGCATCAGCCGCCCGTCGCCCGCGCTGCGCACGGCCGAGGCATTGAAGCCGCGCAGCGCGCTCGCCGCCTCGGGAAAGTCGCGCAGGGTCGGCACGGGTTTGTCTATATATTCGGGATAGTGATCGACCCGGGAGAGCTGACGGGCGATCCAGTCGCTGATGCGATCGCCGAACTTCGTCTCGGTTTCGGTGGCGGCAACCGGCATTTCCGGCGGCGGCAGGGGCACGACATGGATGCGGCCGACCTCGTTCAGCATCGCCGAATCGCCCAGCAGTTCGCCGGTCTCGCTGAACAGGCGGGCGCGCACACCGGTCGGGCGGACCAGCCGCGTCAGCAATTGGCGCGCGGCATCGGCGTCCATGCGATTGACCGTCGTCTCGCCGCCGACCACCGCGACCTCGCCGATGCCCGCGGCCACCATCTCGCCCTGTACCAGCAGCGAGGCGAGCTCGGTGTCGATCAGCTCCTCCTCGTAGTCGCTGAGGTAAACCGCGCCGAGAGTGAGCAGCGCCACCGGGATGAGGTTGAGCAGGAGGATGCGCCGGGTCAGCGGCGAGTGGCCGCGATCGACGCTGCGCCGCCGGCGCAGCAGCGACGGCGAATCGGCAGCAGCGGGCGTCCCCGCCGGTGCCTTGCGCACCGCGCGCGGAAACAGGCGGCCAAGCGCCGTCGCGATCCGGGAACTTAAAGTCGGTGACCCGAGCGGACGCGGCGCGGGCTCAGGAGTCGCGGTATCGGTATCCGATGCCATAAAGCGTTTCGATCTGCTCGAACTCGCCGTCGACCTCGCGGAACTTGCGACGAACGCGCTTGATGTGGCTGTCGATGGTGCGGTCGTCGACGTAGATCGTCTCGCCGTAGGCCGCGTCCATCAACTGGTCGCGGTTCTTGACGTGACCGGGCCGCTCGGCGAGCGACTTCAGCAGCAGGAACTCGGTGACCGTGAGGTGCACCTCCTTGCCCTTCCAGGTGCACTGGTGGCGGCTGGGGTCGAGGACCAGCTCGCCGCGCACGATGCGCTCGGCCGCGGACTCGCCTTTGGCGCCGCCCACGTCGGCCCGGCGCAGCACGGCGCGGATGCGCTCGAGCAGGAGGCGCTGCGAGAACGGCTTGCGGATGAAATCGTCGGCGCCCATGCGCAGGCCCAGCACCTCGTCGATCTCCTCGTCCTTCGAGGTGAGGAAGATGACCGGGAACTGCTGCGTCTTGCGGATGCGGTTCAGGAGTTCCATGCCGTCCATGCGCGGCATCTTGATGTCGAAGATGCCGAGGTCCGGGGGCGCCTGGTTCAGCCCTTCCAGGGCCGACGCCCCGTCATTGTAGGTCTTGATCTGGAATCCCTCGGCTTCGAGCAGCATCGACACCGAGGTGAGGATGTTGCGATCGTCGTCGACGAGGGCGATGTTCTTGCGCACGGCGTGGCTTCTCCTGCAGCGGACAACGGCAATCTGACCATGCTATCACAGACCGGGCCGTCGCCGCCGCCTCCCCGGTCCACAATACTCAACGAATAATTGCGGCTTTTTTGAACCGAAAATGACCCAAGACGACATGTCTCGCACCGTGCGCGCCCTGCTGCGCGGCCTCGATCGGGCGTCCCTGGCCACGTTCCTGCCCGCCGAACCGGCGGGATGGCCCTATGCATCGCTGGTTCTGGTGGCGGTCGATCACGACCTCACACCTATCCTGCTGCTGAGCGACCTTGCAGAGCATACGAAGGCGATCCGGGCCGACGGGCGGGTTTCCCTGCTGTTCGACGGTACGGCGGGCCTCGACCAGCCCCTGACCGGACCGCGCGTCACCGTGCTGGGGCGCGCCGAACGGACCGACGACGAACGTCTGAAGGGCCGTTTCCTGGCCCGGCATCCCGATGCGGCCCTTTATGCCGGCTTCAGGGACTTCGGATTCTACCGGGTTTCCGTGGAACGCAGTCATCTGGTGGGCGGTTTCGGCAAGATTCGCTGGATCGACCGGGCCGGGCTGGCAGCCCCCGAGGCCGAGGGCCTGGCGGCCGCCGAACCGGGCATCGTCGGCCATATGAACGAGGATCATGGCGATGCGGTCCAGCTCTATGCCGAGAAGTTGATCGGCCGGACCGCTGGCGGGTGGAGGATGACGGGCATCGATCCGGAGGGTCTCGATCTGCGGCGGGGCGGAGAGACTGCGCGGCTCGACTTCGACGCTCCGCTCACGGCGGCCGGCGAGGCGCGCAAGGTTCTGGTGGCTCTGGTCGCCCGGGCCCGGACCGCTCCCCCAGCGAAATCGGAAGAAAATTGATTCCGCGACGCGGCATTCATTTCGCGGTTGCGAAGTCCGATCCACATGATCCTCGACACTAACTTGTCGCAGGCACTTGCCACCCTATAGCCCTGCCAGTAGCGCATAGGGCAATAACACCTTCGCCATTCGGATTAGCCGGAAAGCAGGAGAAACGCTGTGCATCAGGCGGGCTTCGTCGTACCGAAACTTGGACTGGAAACACTTGGGCTCAAGAACCCGGGCAACGTCTACTGGAACCTCCAGGTTCCCTCGCTCTACGAGGAGGCAGTCCGCCGCCGCGAAGGCGTCGTGGCCGATGGCGGCGCGCTCGTCGTGCGGACCGGCGTCCATACCGGCCGCTCGCCCAACGACAAGTTCATCGTCGAGGACTCGGAGAGCAAGAGTCGGATCGACTGGGGCAAGACCAACAAGCCCATCACCCCCGACCGCTATCGCGCGCTCTACAATCGCATGATCGCCTACGCGCAGCGCCGCGATCTCTTCGTACGCGACTGCTGGGCCGGCGCCGATCCCGCGCATCGCATCGGCGTGCGCGTGGTCAACGAGACGGCGTGGCACAACCTGTTCGCCCGCAACATGTTCCTGCGGCCGCGGCCCGAGGAGCTCGAAGGCTTCAAGCCCGAGTTCACGATCCTGAACCTGCCGGGTTTCCAGGCCGATCCGAAACTCGACGGCACGGCGTCGGACTGCGCCATTCTGGTGAACTTCACCGACCGCGTCGTGGCGATCTGCGGCACCTGGTATGCCGGCGAGATCAAGAAGTCGGTGTTCACGATCCTGAACTACCTGCTGCCGGACAAGAACGTGCTGCCGATGCACGCCTCGGCCAACATCGGTCCGAAAGGCGACGTCGCGGTCTTCTTCGGCCTGTCGGGCACCGGCAAGACCACGCTCTCCGCCGATCCGACGCGCACCCTGATCGGCGACGACGAGCATGGCTGGGCCGAGGACAGCCTCTTCAACTTCGAGGGCGGCTGCTACGCCAAGGTGATCAAGCTCAGCCGCGAGGCCGAGCCCGAGATCTACGCCACCACCGGTCGCTTCGGCACGGTGCTGGAGAACGTCGTGATCGATCCGGCGACCGGCCGGCTCAACCTCGACGACGGCGCCTACACCGAGAACACGCGCGCCTGCTACCCGCTCGACTTCATCCCGAACACCTCGCCCACCGGCATCGCCGGCACGCCCGAGAACATCGTGATGCTGACGGCCGATGCGTTCGGCGTGCTGCCGCCGATCTCCCGCCTGTCGCCGGAGCAGGCGATGTACCACTTCCTCTCGGGCTACACGGCGCGCGTCGCCGGCACCGAGAAGGGCGTGACCGAGCCGCAGGCGACCTTCTCGACCTGCTTCGGCGCGCCGTTCATGCCGCGCCATCCGACCGTCTACGCCAAGATGCTGGGCGAGAAGATGGCCCGCCAGAACGTGAAGTGCTGGCTGGTCAACACCGGCTGGTCGGGCGGCGGCTTCGGCGTCGGCGAGCGCATGTCGATCCGCCATACGCGCGCGATGGTGCGCGCGGCCCTCGACGGCACGCTGGCCGGTGTCGCGTCGTCGACCGATCCGCACTTCGGCATGCAGGTGCCCAGCGCCTGCCCCGACGTGCCGGGCGAGGTGCTCAATCCGAAGAACACCTGGAAGGACAAGAAGGCCTACGACAGCGCCGCGCGCGACGTCGCCCAGCGCTTCGAGAAGAACTTCCAGCAGTTCGAGAGCCACGTCGACGACAAGGTCAACAAGTCGGCCATTCGCGCGGCCGCCTAACGCGACATCGCTTCTGCACGGCGGACATCCTATGATGTCCGCCGCGTGAGCCCGATTTCCGAGACCCCCCTGCCTGGAGCGGCAGCCTCGCTGCGCCGGCCCTGGCGCCTGCCGATGGTCGCCGCGCTGGCGCTCGCCTTCGTCTCGCTCTCGCTGATTTCCGGCATCGCCTACATCGTCGTGCTGGCCGGTGCGACCGGTACGGCCGAGCGCCTCCTGGTCGACCGCGCCGCCCGTGTCGTCGACGGCCAGGTCGCGCTGGTGCGCAGCCGGCTCGATCCGGTGGGCGAGCAGCTCGAACTGATCGCGGGCCTTGCCGCGGCGGGGCGCATCAACATCGAATCGCCCGTCGACGTCCGCGAGGCGCTGGCGGTCATGATGCAGCAGGTGCCCGCCGTGTCGGCCGCGGGCTTCGCCACGCTCGATCTCCAGCTGCATCGCGCCGTCCGGGAGCCCGATGGCCATATCGAGCGCGAGACGCTTTCGCTAGTGGACATGCCGCAGGGCATGCAGCGTTTCCGCCAGCTCCAGACGGCGCAGCAGACCTTCTGGGGGGCGCTTTTCTGGAGCGAGACCAACAAGCAGCCGGTGGTCAATGTCCGGACGCCCGTGCGGCGCATCGACAATGCCTTCATCGGCGGCCTGATCGCCACGGTGGCGGTCGGCGATCTCTCCTATCTCATCGACCCCAAGAGCGGCGGCGACGGCGGCTTCTTCATCCTTGTGGGGCGGGACAAGGTCCTGGCGGCGCGCCGCCTGATCGACCCGCGGGGACTGGGCCTCTCCGAGGAGCGGCCGCTGCCGACGATCAAGGAGGTCGACGACCCGGTGCTCGCCAGGATCTGGGACCCGCCGGTGCGCTCGCCGCAGATCGATCGCGCCCTGGGATCGCTCGGGCACGTCGTCGAGGCCGGCGGGCGGCGCTGGGTGTTCGTCTATCGCGAGCTGAAGCGCTTCGGGCCCGACCCCTGGCTGGTCGGGCAGTATTATCCCATCGAGGATGCGACCAGCGATCTCGACCGGCTGACCAACGGCGCCATCGTGGGCGCCATCACGCTGGCCGTCGCGGCGCTGCTGGCGCTGCTGATGGGGCTGAGCATGGGGCGCTCGATCCGCACCCTGACCTCGGCCGCCGAATCGATCGAGCATCTCAAGTTCGACCAGCCGTTCCATCGCCAGTCGCGGCTGCGCGAGATCGACGATGCCGGCCACAGTCTCGACAAGGCGCGCGGCGCGCTGAAATGGTTCGGCGCCTACGTCCCGCATCGCCTGGTCTTCCGGTTGATGGAACTCGGCGAGGACGCGGTGGCGTCGCGACGCCGCACCGTCACGGTGATGTTCACCGACATCGTGGGCTTCACCCCGCAGGCCGAGGATCTGCCGGAGCAGGAAACGGCCGACATGCTCAACCATCATTTCGCGCTGCTGGGCGCCTGCATCGAGAACGACCAGGGTGTGATCGACAAGTATATCGGCGACTGCGTCATGGCCGTGTGGGGCGGCCTTTCCAAGATGGACGACCATGCCGATCGCGCGGTGCACGCCGCGCTGGAGATGGGCCGTGTCCTGCAGGAGGACAACCGCCAGCGCGCCGCCTCGGGCAAGGCCCCGGTGCGGGTGCGCATCGGCATTCACTCCGGGCCGGTGGTCGTCGGCAACATCGGCGCGCCGGGACGCGTCAACTACACCGTGGTAGGCGACACGGTGAACGTCGCGCAGCGCTTCGAACAGCTCGGCAAGGAGTTCATGCGCGACGACGAGGACGTGATCGTGCTGGCGAGCGGCGATACGATTGCGGCGATGAAGCACCCGGAAGTGCTGGGCGAACTGCCGACTCCGGAATTGCGGCACGTGAAGGGCAGGGACGAGCCGGAGCAGGTCCATCGCCTGATGTGAATCGAGCCGTGCGCTGGACGGGATATGGTCTTCGCCGGTACTGTGCCGCCGTTCTTTTCGTCGACATTTTCAGGGAACGAGCAGCACATGGAACGACGCAAACTTCTTGCATTGTCGACGGCCGTGCTGGCCCTGGCTCCCTTCGCCGTGCGGGCGCAGGAGTCGAACAAGCCGTTCACCACCGAGCAGCTCGACCAGATGCTGGCGCCGATCGCGTTGTACCCGGACGCACTGCTCGCCCAGGTGCTGATGGGCGCGACGTATCCGCTCGAGATCGTCGAGGCCGCGCGCTGGTCGCAGGCCAATCCCAACCTCAAGGGCGACGCCGCCGTCGCCGCGGTGAAGGACAAGAGCTGGGACGTCAGCGTGAAGTCGCTGACCGCCTTCCCGCAGACGCTTCAGATGATGAGCAATCAGCTCGACTGGACCCAGAAGGTCGGCGACGCGATGATCGGCCAGCAGAAGGACGTCGCGGCCTCGGTGCAGCGGCTGCGCGCCAAGGCCGAGGCGGCAGGCAACCTGAAGTCGACGCCGCAGCAGAAGGTGACGACGCAGTCGAGCGGCGGTGCCAATGCGATCGTGATCGAGCCGGCCAATCCGGAAGTCATGTACGTCCCGTACTACAATCCGGCCTGGGCTTACGGCCCCTGGCCCTATCCGGCCTATCCGCCGCCCTATTATCCGCCGCCACCCAACTACGGCGCAGCGCTGATGACCGGCATGATGTTCGGCCTGGGCGTCGCGGCAGGTGCTGCGATGTTCGGCGGCTGGCACTGGGGCTACAGCGGCGGCGGCTGGGGCAACAGCTATACGACCGTGAACGTCAACCGGGCGACCAGCATCAGCGCCAACAACTTCAATGGCGACCGCTATCGCAACGGCCAGTGGAACCATGATCCGGCCCATCGTGACGGCGTGCCCTATCGCACGCCGGCCGAGCGCCAGGAGTACCGCCAGAATCGTCCCGATGCGCAGCAGCGCGAGCAGTTCCGCGGCCAGCTCGACGGACGTGGCAACTACACGCAGCGTCCCGGGGAGAACCGGCCGGCCGAGAATCGCCCGATCGAGAACCGGGGGGCGGAGAATCGCAACTTCGAGAACCGCGGTTACGAGAACCGTGGAGCCTTCGGTGACATCAATCGGGGCGGCAGCGGCGCCAGCCGCGACTTCGAGCGCGGCAGCCAGTCCTGGGGCAACCGGAGCTGGGGCGGTGGCGGAGGCGAACATTTCGGCGGCGGTGGCGGCAGGTTCGGAGGAGGACGGCGATGAGCGGCAAGATGTTCCGGCGCGGCCTCCTGGCCCTGGTCGTGTTCGCCGGTCTTGCAGGGGGCCTGGCCGGCGGCGCAATCGCCCAGCAGTCGGCGAAGGTGCAGGGCTTCCCGACCGCGGAGGCGGCTGCCAACGCCTTCACCGAGGCCGTTCGCAAGATGGACACGCAGAGCCTGGGTACGTTGCTCGGGCCCGAATGGCGAGAGTTCGTGCCGGCGACGTCCGAGCAGGTCCAGGCGCGCCGCGCCGCCTACCTCGCCGCCTGGGACGAGGGTCACGAGGTCAAGGTCTCGGGAGACAAGGCGACGATCGTGGCCGGCAAGGCCGGTTGGACGCTCCCCATTCCGATCGTGAAGGACGGCGCGGAGTGGCGTTTCGATGCCGTCGCGGGCTGGCGCGAAATGCGCCTGCGCCAGATCGGCCATGACGAAGCCGCCGTCGTCCAGACGATGCTGGCGATCGTCGATGCCCAGCGCGACTACGCGGCGTTGGACCCGATGAAGACTGGCTCGCCCGTCTATGCGCGCCGCCTGCTCAGCTCGCCCGGCACCAAGAACGGCCTTTACTGGGAAACCAAGCCCGGCGAGCCGCAGAGCCCGCTGGGACCGGCGGTCGCCCGCGCCCAGGTCGACGGCAAGTCGCCGGACGGCCACTACGGCTACTACTTCCGCCTGCTCTACGCGCAGGGTGCCGCGGCACCGGGCGGCGCCCGCGACTACATCGTGAACGGCCGCATGATCGGCGGCTTCGCCGCCGTCGCCTGGCCAGTGCGCTATGGCGTGACCGGTGTGATGACCTTCATCGTCGACTACAAGGGCGAGGTCTATCAGCAGGATCTCGGACCCGAAACGGCGCAGCGCGCCGGGATGATGACGACCTTCAATCCTGATAAGGGTTGGGTGAAAGCGGACATGACGCCTCCGTGACGGAGGCATGGACGTGAAGGGGAGAGGTTTGATGAAGACGAAAATCCTGACGCTGATCGTCGCTGCGGGCTTCCTCGGCGGTTGCAACCAGCCCATGTCCGATGGCGAGAAGGGTGCGCTGGTCGGCGCGGCGGCCGGCACCGGCATCGGTCTCGTGACCGGCGGCAGCTTCGGCGCGGTGGTCGGCGCGGGCCTGATCGGCGGCGCGGTCGGCTATCTCGGCGGTACCGCCATCGGCAACAGCAAGTAAGCGCGGAGCTTTCCATGACCTCCAGGTTCATCGTCGCGCTCGGCGCCGCCCTTGTCGGCCTCTCGGCGTCGGCCCAGGCCCAGATGCCACCGCTCAATTTCGATCAGGCCGCCTACATCACATGCCGGGAAGCGCATGCGATGAACCCGGAGGCGCGCAAGGCGCTGGCGGTGTTCCTCGCCGAGCATTCGGCGCGCGTGCGCGGCGTCACGATCCCCGACGGCGAGCAGGGTGCCCAGCTCGCCCATCTGGTGCGTGGCGGCTGCACGCTGTCGCCGGACGCCTACCTGTTCACGGTGGTCGATCGCGCCATCGTCGCCGAGAGTTCGAAGCTCCCGAAGCGCCGCTAGTTACGTCTCGCTAAGCCTTCCAGCGGGTCACGCCGAAAGCTGCCGACAGCAGATGGACGGCGTGACGCAGGCGGCAGAGGCGAAGCCCTGCGCGCCGGAAGTCCTTCATCTGGAGCGCCGTCGGATATCCCAGATACTCACCGTCCGAGAGAAGCTGCGGTTGTCCCGCGGCCCTGTCGGCCGCGAGACGCGCCAGTGCCGTCGGCAGGGCGCGCGCACCGGCGGAAAAGAATTGCGTCGTCAGTTCGCCGACCGACGTTGCGGCGTCGATCGGCACTTCGGCCTGGGCAAGGATGCGGCCGGCGTCGATCGTGCGATCTTCGATCGCGTGAACCGTGGCGCCTGAAATGCGCTCCCTCCTCGCTTGCGCCCACAGCACGGGGCAGGGGCCGCGCAGTTTTGGAAGCAGGGACGGATGAACGTTCAACGCAGCCACCTTCGGCAGACCGATCAGAGGGGGCTGCAGGATCTGGTCGAAATTCATGACGACGATGAAATCGGGAGCGCACGCCCGTACGGCGGCGAGCGTCTCGGCGGAATTGACGTCGGATGTTTCGACGAACCGCGCACCATGGCGCCGCGCCAGCTCGGGCAATGTCGCCAGTGACGGGGGGCGGCCGGTGAACCGCGAAAGCCAGCGGGCGAAGAAGGCGACGATCGGTACCGATACCAGGTCGAAGCCCAGCCAGAGATTGAGGGGGATGCCGAAGCGCCGGAAGCCGGCGGTCGCTTGCTCCCAGAAGGTGCCGTGACTGGAGCCGAACCGCCGCGAGGACAGGACGAGACCGATGTCGTTTCCGAACTCCGCGAACACCGCGTTCAGTGCCGGGAGGCAACACAGGCTGTCGATATGGCAGAATACGATGGTACGCGTCTTTGGCCTGTTCTCCGTAGCGGACGGCATGCGGCCCTATTCCTTCAAGATCCGCGCACTCAGCCAGACGGGAAGCAGCGCCGTAAACCAGACGCCGATGGCGAGGCCGAAGGGGAAGGCGATCCGCGGCCTGTTGCGCGCGAGGCCCTGCCGGATGATCTGCGAGGCGCGCCCGGTGCTCATCGTTTTCGGTCTGGGATCGGCGATCGCATCGGTCATGCGGCTCGTGACATAGCCCGGGCAGACGACGCTCAACCCGACATTGGCTTTTGCGAGGGGGAAGCGAAGGCTCTCACCCCAGACGCGAATCGCGGCCTTGCTCGCGTTGTACGACGCCGATCGCGGGCGGCCGAAGAAAGCCGCAAGGGACGAAATCACGCCGACCTGTCCTTCGCGCCGCGCCATTAAGCGATCGATCAGCGGCTCGACAGTGTTCAGTACGCCCGTGACATTGACCGCGATGGTCCTGTGAGCCGAATCGAAGGGTTCGATTCCCAGGTTGTTCTGGTCGAGCGATATCCCGGCATTGGCAATCAGCAGGTCGACCGGATGAGCGTCGTCGAACGCCGTCAACCAGCGCGCCATTGCGGATCGATCGGTGGTGTCGACCGTATCGGCGAGCACTGTCGCTCCCCTGGATCGGCAGGCTTCCGCAACCGCAGACAGACGCCTGGCGTCACGGCCCGTCAGGCCGAGAACGACGCCAGGAGCAGCATAGTCGATGGCCAGTGCCTCCCCGATGCCACTCGAAGCGCCAGTGATGATGATGTGGCGGAATGTTTTCATATTCGGGCAGATGTCTCGAAATGATAGTGACCTTGCGGGTGCTGGACCACGCATTTATGTTGACCGACAGCATATTGACCGATGGTCGAAAGTCGGGACGTGACCCGTAGATTGCTCTTCGACGTCACCGGGCTGATTCACTGGTACGCCTTCTTCCCGAATCCCTCCGGCATCCAGAGGGTGACCGAAAAACTGCTTTCCTCGACAGCCGTTCATCGCAACGAACGTGTGGAGTTCGTCGCGCGGGCGCTTGGCGGCGACGAACTGTACAGGGTGGATGGCGGCACATTGCGTGACCTCCAGGATCCGCTGCGGCGCCGGGCGGCGACGGCCCGCCTGCGCGCGCTCTTCACGACGACCATGCGACACGCACGGCGCGGGGGCCCATCGTCGGACATGGCCATTGTCCACGTTCCCTACTTCCTCCTCGGTCGGGCTCGTCTGGCGCCCGTGGTCGAGGCCTGGTTCGGCAGGCGATTGCCGACCGCCCTGCCGCCGCTGGAAGTCGTGCGGGATCCCGGGCCGCAGGACACGTTCTTCAACCCTGGGGACTTGTGGTGGCAGAAGCACTACGCCCCGTTCGTGCTTGGGCTGAAGGCCCGCACAGGGGTGAAGGTCGTGCAGATGATCCACGATCTTTTCTTCATCGAACGGCCTGACTGGGCCTCGCCAACCTTCGTGCGCACATTCACGTCCACCTTCGGCGCGGTTGCCCCTGGCGTCGATCGTTGGCTGACCAATTCGACCTTCGTGAAGGAACAGCTCGGGACTTACAGGGAGAGCCACTCGCTGCCTCCGCGACCTGTCGAGGTTCTTCCCATGGGCTGGGATAGCTTCGCGACTCCAAGGGGGGAGGATCGCCCCGGCGCCACGTCGGCGCTCCGGCGCTACGGGCTCGTCGGTCGACCCTTCATCCTGTTCGTCGGAACCGTCGAGCCCCGCAAGAATCTGGCAACGTTGCTCGATGTCATGGAGGAGTTGCGCCGGGATCTCGGCGAGCGTGTTCCAGAACTGGTCGTCGTGGGCGGTTACGGGTGGAACGCGAAGGGGCTTGCGACGCGCCTGTGGCGCACCCCGCACACCCGGTGGCTGACCAGGGTTCGCGACGCCGATCTGTCTGCCATCTATCGCGCCGCGCTCTTCACCGTGCAGCCCAGTCATTCCGAGGGATGGGGACTGCCGGTGCAGGAGAGCATCGCCCATGGCGTGCCCTGCATCGCCTCGAACGGCGGAGCTTTGCGTGAGTCCGGTCGTGGCCTCGCGGTTCATTTCGATCCTTCGGATCCGGCGAGTTTGAAGTCAGCGATGGCCCATTGGATCACCGATGGCGCCGCCCTTCAGCGAGAGCGGATTAGAATTGCCGAGGCCCTGGACGCGGAGCACTTACCCACCTGGAACGATGCCGGACAGGTGTTGTTGAAGCAGGCGAGCCTCGACGGAAGCGGACGCGACCCGTGAGTGCGCGGTTGCTCTACGACCTGACGGGACTGGTGCATTGGTACGCCTACTTCCGGCATCCCGGCGGCGTGCAGAGGGTTATCGAAAAAGTCGCGTCCTCGGACGTCGTTCGACAATCGTCCACGGTCGAGTTCGTGGTGCGCATACTCGGCAGCGATCGGTTCTACAGGATCGAACCCGATCTGATTGCCAACCTCGGGAGCGGACGCTCTTCGGCAATCTCGCGCCTGCGGCGCATTCTGGCGCAGGGATTGCGATTGGCGACGCTCCCGGAAATGCTGTCCGAGGGTCGACACTTCCATCTGCCGTATCTGGCGGCCGGGCTGACCCGAACGGAAGGTCTCATCGAGGCCTGGACGGAAGGAGGCGCGCCGCGGTCGTTGCCGGCGCTCGACATCGTTGCGCCGCCCGGCTCGCAAGACGCGTTGTTCAATCCCGGCGATCTCTGGTGGCAGAAGAAGTACGTCGCGACGGTCGCTGGCTTGAAGCAGCGAACGGGCGTGCGGATCGTCCAGATGATCCACGACCTCTATCTCATCGAGCGGCCGGAATGGACTCCCGCCGGCGCCGTGCGGATCTTCGCCGAGCAACTTCACGGGATCGCCCCGAGCGTGGACTGCTGGCTGACCAGCTCGCAATTCGTCAGGCAACAGGTGCAGCGCTACCTCGCCGACCGGTCGGTTCCGGAAAAGCCGATCGCCGTCCTGCCGATGGGCTGGGACAGCTTCGATGCCTTGCGCGACGCGGGCCAGGATCGTCTCTCCGACCGTATGGTCCTCGAGCGTCACGGACTGATCGACAAGCCGTTCATGCTGTCGGTCGGCACGATCGAGCCCCGCAAGAATGTCCCGGCGCTACTCGATGCGACCGACGAGCTTCGCGCACGATTTGGCGAGGCTGTTCCGCGTCTGGTGATCGTCGGTGGCTACGGCTGGAAAGCGGCCGAGGTGCGCGCCCGGCTGACGACAGGCTCCCGCAACGGCAACCTGCTCTGGCTCGAAAATCTTTCCGACGGCGATCTCGGGGCCCTCTACAGGAACGCTCTGTTCACCGTCATGCCGAGCCACGGTGAAGGCTGGGGGCTGGCGGTGCAGGAGAGCCTTGCCCTCGGCGTGCCCTGCATCGCCTCGAATGCCGGGGCTACGCGCGAGGCCGGGCTCGACCTCGCGACCTATTTCGATCCCGCAAGTGCCGAGGGATTGACGCGGGCAATGGCCGCCTGGATCTCCGACGGCGCGGCCCTGGCGGCCGCGAGGGACAGGATCGCGCAGGCGCTGGCGACGCGGAGGTTTCCCAGCTGGAACGACGCGGGAAGCGTGCTGCTCAGGTCAGCTTTATCATGACGTGCCGGGCATAGGCCGGGCGCGTCGTCAGCCGCTCGTACCACGCCCGCACGTTCTTCAGCTCCGGGCGTTCTATCTCCAGCGCATACCATCGGTAAACGAAGCACCCGACGGGGATGTCGCCGATCGTGAAATGGTCGCCCGCGACGTAGCGCTTGCCCGCGAGCCAGCCGTCGAGCCGGCCGAACAGCCGGCCGGCCTCCTGAGCCGCTTTCCCGATCGCCGCCATGTCGCGCTTCTCCGGCGGCGTGCGGATCAGGCCCCAGAAGGCGATCCGCATCGGCTCGGCGATGGTGCTGAGCTGCCAGTCCATCCACCGGTCGGCCTCGCTGCGCTGGCCGGGATCGGTGGGCCACAGCGAGCCCGCGGCATACTTCGCCGCGAGATAGCGCACCGCCGAATTGCTCTCCCAGATGATGCGGCCGCCATCGTCGATGGTCGGAACGACGCCGTTGGGGTTCATGTCGAGGTACCATTTCTGGTCGTTGCCGCCGAACGCGCCGCCGACGTCGGTGCGCTCGTACTTCACGCCGCATTCGTCGGCGCACCACAGCACCTTCATCACGTTGATCGAATTGGCGCGGCCCCAGATTTTCATTGAATCACTCTCCTTGAGTTCAGCATTCCCATTCCGGCTTTCCATCGACGATGCGCAGGATCTGTTTCGCGTTCGGATCATCGTTGGGAAACGGAGATTCTCCCTGGAATTCTACCCGCGAGTCGTCGAGCCACACGGGATTGGACCGCAGGCCATATTCCTGGCCCGTTCCCGGACACGAAGGTAGGCCTGGCAGGCGAATTCCGATGGGCGTTGCCTGCCTGAGGTCTATCAGTTCCAGACCGCCGTTCGGATACCCAATGCTGTTGTCCACGCCTATCGCATACTTCCCCGAAGGCGAGAGAAGAGGTGGAGATCCGATGGGCAAGAGGCGGCCGTCCCGAGCGGAGGCCAAATACACTTCCAGTCCTTCCCAAAGAGCGACTTCGACGATGTATTGGCGATGGCTTGGCCAATACCCGATCAGTCGATGCTTTCGGCAGCCATCATATCCTTCGCAAGACTCGCCGACGATGGTGTTGTCGATGAACTTCAGGGACCGATCGTTATCGAGCTTGAGCTGGAGAACGATCCCATTGCGATAAGCGCGATCGCGCAACTTCTCCAGAGCCGCACGGTCGGCGCTGTCTGGAACGGAGATATGCTGACTCTGCCAGTCACAGCATTTCTCCTGGACGACCACTGCGATGGAAGGAGTCGTGATAAGCGGCGGCAGGGCCCCTATTTCCTGCGCGAACACGCCGGGAGCGACTGCCGCAAGGAGCAGGGCGAGGAAGGCGCGCACGCTCTCGCCCCTAGTGTGCTTCTGCCCAGTTCTGACCGACACCGGCTTCGACGACCAGCGGGACGGTGAGCGAGGCGGCGCCTTCCATGATCTTGCGCGCCACATCCTTCGTCTTGTCGAGTTCCTTCTCGGGCACCTCGAACAGCAGCTCGTCGTGGACCTGCAGGAGCATCCTGGCCTTGAGCCTGGCGGCGGTGAGCGCGCCGGGCAGGCGGATCATCGCGCGCTTGATGATGTCGGCGGCGCCGCCCTGCAGCGGGGCGTTGATGGCGGCGCGCTCGGCGAAGGCGCGCATGCCCTGGCTCTTGTCGTGGATGAAGCGCAGGTGGATCTTGCGGCCGAACGGCGTCAGCACGTAGCCGTGCTTGCGCGCGAAGTCCTTTGTGCGCTCCATGTAGTCACGGATGCCCGGATAGCGCTCGAAATACCGGCCGATGTATTCCTTGGCCTCCTGCTGGCCGATGCCCAGCTGGTTGGCGAGGCCGAAGGCCGAGATGCCGTAGATAATGCCGAAGTTGATCGCCTTGGCGCGGCGGCGCATCAGCGGGTCCATGCCCTTCACCGGCACGCCGAACATCTCGCTCGCGGTGATGGCGTGGATGTCGTCGCCGCGCGCAAAGGCCTCCTTCAGCGCGGGAATATCGGCGACGTGCGCCAGCAGGCGCAGCTCGATCTGCGAGTAGTCGGCGCTGAGCAGCTTGTGGCCCGCCTCGGCGATGAAGGCCTGCCGGATCTTGCGGCCTTCTTCCGAGCGGACGGGGATGTTCTGCAGGTTGGGATCGGTCGAGGCGAGGCGTCCCGTGGCGGCGCCCGTCATGTGATACGACGTGTGGACGCGGCCGGTCTTCGCGTCGACTTGGCGCACCAGCGCGTCGGTGTAGGTGCCCTTGAGCTTGGCGAGCTGGCGATGCTCCAGGATCTTCACCGGCAGCGGATGGCCCTGCGCGGCGAGATCGTCGAGCACGGAAGCGTCGGTCGCCCACGAGCCGTTCTTGTTGCGCTTGCCGCCGGGCAGCTTCTGCTCGTCGAACAGGATTTCACCCAGCTGCTTGGGCGAGCCGACGTTGAATTCGCGGCCGGCGATCTTGTGAATCTCGCCCTCGAGTTCGGCCAGCCGCTTCTCGAAGTCGGCGCTCAGCCCCTTGAGCTTCAGCGCATCGACCTTGATGCCGGCGCTTTCCATCGTAAGCAGCACCGGAATCAGCGGCCGCTCGATCGTCTCGTACATCGAGGTGACACGCTCAGGGACGAGTCGCGGCTTGAGGCGCGCCCAGAGCTGCATCGTGACGTCGGCGTCCTCGGCGGCATAGTCGCGCGCCTTGTCGAGCGGCACCTTGTCGAAGGTCACTTGCTTGGCGCCGCTGCCGGCCACGTCGGAGAATTTGATGGTCTTCTGCCCGAGATGCAGCTCGGCCAGCTCGTCCATGCCGTGATTGTTCTTGCCCGCATCGAGGACGAAGGAGATCAGCATCGTGTCGTCGACCGGTCCGATCTCGATCCCGTGCCGGCGGAACACCGCCATGTCGTACTTGATGTTCTGGCCGACCTTGAGCACGGCCGGGTCTTCCAGCAGCGGCTTCAGCTTCGCGATCGCCGTCTTGAGCGGGATCTGGCCGTCCAGTAGCTTGCCGGCATCCTTGTCGCCGCCGTCGCCCAGCAGATCGAGCGCGCCCTGCACGGCGGCGCCGGGGACGCGATGCATCAGCGGCAGGTAGGCCGCCCGGCGCCGCGTCGAGTTGACGTCGCCCCACGGGCCTTCGAGCAGGGCCAGCGATACGCCGACCAGGCCGGCATTGTTGGAATCGAGTCCGTCGGTCTCGCAGTCGAACGCGACCGCGCCGGCGCGCGTGGCCTCGGCGATCCATTCGTCGAGCAGCTTCTCGTCCTGGATCAGCTCGTAGTCGGCCGTCGTGAAATCGCGATTGGGTTTCTTCGACGCGGAGGCGGCCGGCGCGGGCGTCGGCTCGGCCTTCTTCGCCGGCGCGGGCGCGGAAGGGGGCGCGACCGGCGCCGTCGCTTCGCCCAGCTCAGTGGTGAAACGCTGCAACAGCGTTCTAAAGCCCTGTTGTTCCAGCCACGGCAGCAGCACGTTGGGATCGGGCCGGCGCTTGTCGAAGGAATCGGGATCGGCCGGCGCCGGCACGTCGTCGCGCAGCGTGACGAGCTGCTTGGAGATGCGGATCAGCTCGGCATTGTTCTCGAGCGATTCGCGGCGCTTGGGCTGCTTGATCTCCTTGGTGCGCTCGAGCAGCGCTTCCAGGGAGCCGTACTCGTTGATGAGCTGCGCGGCGGTCTTCACGCCGATGCCCGGCGCGCCCGGCACGTTGTCGGTCGAATCGCCGGCGAGCGCCTGCACGTCGACGACCTTGTCGGGCGTGACGCCAAACTTCTCGAACACCGCCTCGGGCCCGAGTTTAACCTTCTTGATGGGGTCCATCAGCTCGACGCCCGGCCGCACGAGCTGCATCAGGTCCTTGTCCGACGAGACGATGGTGCAGGTGCCGCCGGCTTCGAGCGCCATGCGGGCGTAGGTCGCGATCAGGTCGTCCGCCTCGTAGCCGTCGAGCTCGCACACCGTGACGTTGAACGCGCGCGCCGCCTCGCGGATCAGCGGGAACTGCGGGATCAGGTCTTCGGGCGGCTCGGGCCGGTTGGCCTTGTACTTGTCGTAGATCTTGTTGCGGAAGGTGACGCTTCCCGCGTCGAGGATCATGGCGATGTGGTCGATCTCCGGGTTGTCCAGCAGGTCGGCCACCAGCATGCGGCAGAAGCCGAACACGGCATTGATCGGCGTCCCGTCGGGCCGGTTCATCGGCGGCAGGCCGTGATAGGCGCGGAACAGGTAGCCCGAGCCGTCGATCAGGTAGAGGTTGCGGATCGGCTTGTTCTCGCCGTCCGCCGGGGTCTTCGCGGGAGCCTTGGATTTCGCCATGCCCAAGGCCTAGCACGCGGCGCCCTGCGGTGGGAGATGCGCCGTGATAGGATCGGTGCATGGCTATCGTGCTTTCCGAGAATTTCCGCGCCCTGTTCTACGCACCCTTCTATGCGGCCCACGCCACGGGTGCCTTCGCGCGGGCGGGCGTCGAGGTCGAGCTGCGGCCCTCGCCCGATCCGCTGGCCGCCGCCGCGGCACTGCGGGCCGGGGAGGTCGATGTGATGTGGGGCGGCCCTCTGCGCGTCATGATCGCGCGAGATGCCGACCAGAAGTCGGACCTGGCCTGCTTCTGCGATGTCGTGGCACGCGATCCGTTCTTCGTGATCGGCGCCCGTCCGCGTCCCGACTTCAGGTTCGCCGATCTCCTGTCGGTGAAGCTCGCGACGGTGTCGGAAGTGCCGACGCCCTGGGTCTGCCTGCAGGACGACCTGCGGCGCGCCGGTATCGATCCCTCGAAAGTCGACCGCGTCACCGACAGGAGCATGGCGGAGAACGAAGCCGCGTTGCGTGAAGGCAAGATCGACGCCGTGCAGGTCTTCCAGCCCTACGCCGAGCGCCTGATCTCGACGGGCGCGGGACACGTCTGGTACGCCGCCGCCGATCGCGGCCTCACCGCGTACACGACGCTGGTGACGCGACGCGGGCTGCTCGAGAGCCGCACGGACGAACTCTCGCGCATGATCCGCGGCATGGACGCGAACCTGAAGTGGTTCGCCACGGCGCCGTCGTTCGACATCGTCGATGCGGTGCAATCGTTCTTCCCCGACGTTTCGCGCGACCTGTTCGCCGCCTGCATCGATCGCTATCGCGCGCTCGGCCTGTGGGGCCGCGATCCGGTGATCCGCCGCGAGGGCTACGACCGCCTGCACGCCGCCATGCGCTCGGCGGGCACGCTGTCGAAGGACATCGCCTTCGAGGACGTGGTCGACACGAAGCTCGCGTCGGCTGCCATCGCGGGTGTCACTCGGGCTTGATGCCCTTGTCCTGGATGATCCTGCCCCAGCGTGCGGACTCGGCACGCACGAAGGCGGTGAACTCGGCCGGCGTGTTGCCGCCGGGCTCGGCGCCCAGCGCCGCCATCTGCTCCTTCACGGTGGCGCTGCGCAGGGCCTTCGCCACCTCCTCGTAGAGCCGGCCGGCGATGGCGCGTGGCGTGTCCCTGACCAGGAAAAGCCCGTTCCAGCCGACTACCTCGTATCCCGGCACGCCGGATTCGGCGATGGTGGGAATGTCTGGCGCGAGCGCCGCGCGATGGTCGGTCGTGACGCCCAGCGCCTTGAGCTTGCCGGACTTCACCAGCGGCAAGGTGCCCGGCATGTTCTCGATCATGAAGCTGAGCTGGCCCGCGACCAGATCGGCCAGGGCCGGCGCGCCGCCGCGATAGGGAACGTGGGTCACGTCGATGTTGGCCATCGAGCGGAAGAGTTCGGTGGCGAGGAACGGCGTGCTGCCGATGCCGCCGGAGCCGTAGTTCAACTGGGCGGGCTTTGCCCGCGCCAGCGCGATCAGCTCCTTCACGGAGTTGGCCGGCAGCGAGGGATGCGCGACCAGCAGCAGTGGCGCGGTGTTGACCAGGGTGAGCGGGATGAAATCCGTCATCGGGTCGTAGGGCATCTTCGCCATCAGGAACGGATTCACGACGAGCGACGGATTGCCCATCAGCACCGTGTAGCCGTCGGGCGGCGCCTTCGCGACGACATCGGCGCCGATCGTGCCGCCCGCACCGGGGCGATTGTCGATCACGATCTGCTGGCCGAGTGCGGGGCCGAGATGCTGCGCCAGCAGGCGCGCCATGATGTCGAGCACGCCCGCGCCCGCGGGAAACGGCACCACGATGCGGATGGGACGGTCCGGCCATGTCTGGGCGAATGCGGCGCGCGCAAGCGGCGCGGCGAGCAGCGAGAGAGCGAGCAGGCGACGCTTCGACAGGGACGGCATCGGGCACCTCGGACGGTTCGTGCAACTCTAGGGCAACGCGCTCCTGATGTCAGAGCGGCTTGCGAGGCACTCGCAAGAACCCGCGACGTTCCGTGCCTTGCGATGGCCGCAGCCGGGGACTATCAACGCCCCGTCATCGGGGAGTAGCCGGCCTCACCCCAGAGGCGGATGTGTCAACAGACTTGGTTCCTCGGAACCATGGCCCATCCGGCGACCGACGGTCCAACGGACCGCGCTTGGCGAGACCTTTGGCTTCCAGCACTTACACCCGCGGGATCGGGCAGTGCCGGGAGTCATTGGTTCGTGCCCGGTCCCGCTATGTGATTCGCCGTGGAAGCCTTTCTTGTTTCAACAGGACTCGTTGCTGTCGCCGAGATCGGGGACAAGACGCAACTCCTGGCCATGATCCTCGCCACCCGCTATCGCCGGCCCGTGCCCATCATCCTGGGCATCCTGGTCGCGACACTCGCCAACCACGCGCTCGCGGCGTGGGCCGGCGCCGCGGTCGCCGCCTGGCTGGGACCGGACGCAATGCGCTGGATCCTCGGCGTCATGTTCCTCGCCATGGCCGTCTGGTGCCTGATCCCCGACACGGCCGACGAGGGCCCCAAGGTCGCGGGCGCGGCCGGCGCGTTCATCGCGACGGCGGTCGCCTTCTTCCTGGTCGAGATCGGCGACAAGACGCAGATCGCCACCGTGGCGCTCTCGGCGCGCTTCAACGATCTCGTCGCCGTCACCGCCGGCACGACCTTCGGCATGATGATCGCCAACGTGCCGGCCGTGCTGTTCGGCGACGTGCTGTCGCGCAAGGTGCCGTTGAAGCTGGTGCGCTCGCTCGCGGCCGCCGCCTTCGTCGTGCTGGGCCTCATGGCCCTGCTGAAGCTCGACATGGGGCTGCTGGGTGGCTGACTCGCAGCATACCCTTCTCCTCCCCCGTCACACGGGGGAGGCCGGGAGGGGGAAAGCACGCGATGATCGTCAGGTGGGAAGAGTTCAGACCTGTGGCTCTCCCCCTCCGGCCCTTCGGGCCACCTCCCCCGTAAGACGGGGGAGGAATTGAGTTTGGCTACGCCACCTTGTTCGAAAGCCGCCCCAGGCCGTCGATCTCGATCGTGACGCGGTCGCCGCGCTTCAGGAACTTCGGGGGCGTGAAGCCGATGCCGACGCCGACCGGGGTGCCGGTCGCGATCACGTCACCGGGCTTCAGCGTGATGCCGGCGGAGATCGTCGCGATCAGGGTCGGGATGTCGAAGATGAGATCGCGCGTGTTGGCGTCCTGGCGCAGCTCGTCGTTCACCCAGCACTTCACGCCGAGGTTTTCCGGATCGACCTCGTCGGCGGTCACGAGCCACGGCCCCATCGGGCAGAAGGTGTCGAGCGATTTGCCGAGGAACCACTGCTTGTGCTTGCCCTGCAGGTCGCGCGCCGTCACGTCGTTGATGATCGTGTAGCCGCAGATGTGTCTGTAGGCATCGGCCTTGGCGATGCCGCGCCCGCCCTTGCCGATGACCAGGCCGAGTTCGGCCTCGTAGTCGACCGAATCGCTGACGCCCTCGGGGTAGCGGATGTCCTCGCCGTCGGCGATGACGCACTCCGGCGCCTTGGTGAAGATGATCGGCGCGGTCGGGATGGCGTCGGCGGCGGAGCTGGCGCTGCTGTCGAAGCCCGAGCGCGCGAACTCCTTCGCATGCTCGTGATAGTTCTTGCCGACGCACATGACGTTGCGCGCGGGCCGGGGGATCGGCGCCTCGATCTTCACGGCCGAGAGCGGCAAGCCGGCGCCCACCGGCTTCAGCTTCGGCTTGATCGCGTCGAGATCGCCCACGATGGCGCCAAGATCGGGAACGGTGCGACCCAGCATCTCTTCCAGCGGCCAGAAGCTCTTGCCGTCGGCGGCGACGAGGGCGGCCTTGGTGACGCCGCCGTGCGTGATGGTCGCGAGCTTCATTGCGCCTTGGCCTGCTCGCCCGCGTCCTTGCCCCAGCCCTTCTTCTCGGCATCGAAGAACGAGGCGAAGACCTTGCGGATGGTGCTCTCGCCGATGTCGCGGGTGATGAACACGACGCGGCTCTTGCGGTCGTCGCCCTCGGGCCAGGCATCGAGCGTGGCCGGCGGGTGGAAGACGTGCTGCACGCCGTGGATCACGACGGGCTTGTCGGTATCCTTGACGTTCAGGATGCCCTTCATGCGCAAGAGGTCCGGCCCGCGATAGGTCACCAGTGCGTCGAAGGCGGCGGCCACCGTCGACCAGCTCATCGGCTCGTCGAATGTCATGCAGAAGGAACGGATGCGGTCGTCGTGACGATTCACGTCGTGCGGATCCTGCTCACCGTGCCCATGGTCGTGCGAGTGACCGTGATCGTGCCCATGGTCATGGCCGTGATGATGGTGGCCGTGTCCATGACCGTGATCGTGGCCGCCTTCGTAGGCCTCGGCCTGCAGCCACTTCTTCACGTCGGCGCTCTTGGTCTCGGGATTGTAGAGGCCGGCATTGAGGATCTGGTTGGGATCGATCTCGCCCGTGGCGACGGTATGGAACGGCGCGCCGGGATTGAGATGCTGCAGCCGGTGCTTCAGGTCGGCGAGCTTGGGTGCGTCGGCAATGTCGACCTTGGTGAGCAGGATGCGGTCGGCCACGGCGGCCTGCTTCACGGCCTCTTCGTGATTGTCGAGCGTGCTGGCGCCGTTTACGCCGTCGACCGTCGTCACCACGCCGTCGAGGCGGTAGCGCGAGGCGAGCAGCGGATCGGTCATCAGCGTGTGCAGGATGGGGGCGGGGTCGGCCAGGCCCGTGGTCTCGACCACCATGCGCTTGAACGGCGAGACCTCGCCGCGCGAGCGCTTCAGGAACAGCTCGCTCATGGTGCGCACCAGGTCGCCGCGCACCGTGCAGCACAGGCAGCCGGAGTTCAGCGTCACCATGCCCTCGTCGTCGGACTTCTCGACCAGCAGATGGTCGAGGCCGATCTCGCCGAACTCGTTGATGATGACGGCGGTGTCGGCCAGTTCCGGCCGGCGCAGCAGCTTGTTCAGCAGGGTGGTCTTGCCGCTGCCGAGGAAGCCCGTCAGCACGGTGACGGGAATACGCTGCTCGGCGGCGTTCTGCGGGTCGCTCATTCGGAAATCCTGTGTTCTGGCTTCACGCCCGCCAGAAACGCCCGACCTTCCTGAACTCCTTCCAGGCCCGCTCGAGCTTGCGGCGGCGGCGCTTCTCGCCGCTCGCTGCCTGCCGGGCGAGGACCTTGAGGGGTGCGGCCGTGTCCTCGGTGGGACGGGCGGCCGTGGCGATGTCGGCCAGCATGCGGGCCGCCGTCGCCCGATCGTTCAAGGCGCCGAGCGCGCCCTGCAGGCGCACCGTCGCTTCGATATAGGGCTTGGCCGCAGGCGACGCAAAGGCGGGCGCGAGGTAGGTCGCGGCGTAGCGCAGTTTCTTGATGCCGATGCGCAGGCGATGGAGCTTTTCCTCGCCCAGCGTGGCGAACGAGCGGCCGCGGCGCACGACCTTGCCGTGGCGGGCATCCAGCACCGCGCGACCGAACGTGTCGAGGCGCGCGGCTTTGCCGTCCGGGGAAGGTTCGGCCTCGGCCGTGCCGTCGGCGAAAGCCTGGAGCCGTTCGTCGAAGGCCGAATAGCGGGCGCTCGAGAGGGCGGCCCGGGCACGCTGCAGATGGCTGGAGGCCAGCCGGGCGGCCACGCGCTTCACGACCGGCGGGACGTCCGTGACGCTCTCGGTCAGGAAAACATGCAGGTCTCGTGCGGGTCCGCATTCCCCCGCCAGCCACTTGGCTTCGGCGGACAGCGCCCGCACCTCGGGCCCGTCCACGGCGGGGCGGAACACGCTGAACGCCGCCCGCAGGCGCCGCAGCGCGACCCGGGTCTGGTGGATCCCGATGGGGCGGCGGCTCTCCAGAACGATCGCGCGATACTTGGAAAGGTCGGTCCGGCAGGCCGCCGCGATCCGCCGTAGCGCGACGTCAGGGGGCGTTTCGGCGCCGATTCGGGACCCGGAGGCTGGCATCGGTTCGACCGTAACGACCGCGAGGGAGGGGGCAACCTCAAAGAGCGACAGTCTGATGAAGGTTTTATTGCAACAGGGAGGCTGTAGAATTCGCCCGGATTTCGACGATTTCGCTGGCCGGGCCGAGGGTTAGCGGTCGTTTTTTGCCGTCGTTTGCAGTGGCGGCTGCCGGTCGGCGTGGCCTAGAGTCACGCCATGAGTATCGATGCGGCAGCCTTCAAGAAGGGCATGCGCCACCTCGCGGCGAGCGTAACCCTGATCACCACCAAGCTTCAGGACCAGCGGGGCGGTCTCACCGCCACGGCGGTCTGCTCGGTTTCGGCCGAACCGCCCCAGATCCTGGTCTGCGTCAACAAGACCGCGAGCGCCCACGATCCGATCGGCGAGGCCGGGTTCTTCTGCGTGAACATTCTTTGTCCCGAGCATCGCAAGCTGGCGGAACGGTTCGCCGGCATGGACGGGATCGAGGGCGACGACCGCTTCCTCGACTTGGGCGAGTGGACGACGCTCACGACCGGCGCGCCGGTGTTGAAGGGCTGTCCGGTTTCGTTCGACTGCAAACTGGTCACCGAACTCTCCGCCGGTACGCACACGATCTACATCGGCGAGATCGTCGACGTGGCGCTGCATGAGACGGCCTCGCCGCTTCTCTACGCCGACGGGACGTTCGTCCACGGCGCCGCGCTGAAGAAGGCCGCGCAGGCCGCCTGACGCAGCGGGGTTGCGCCCTCGCGCCAACCCACTATGTTCCCGCCCGCCCGAACGAGCGCCTGCTGGGGCGTCGCCAAGCGGTAAGGCAGAGGATTTTGATTCCTCCATTCCCAGGTTCGAATCCTGGCGCCCCAGCCAACGCGTCCCGTCCGAGGGCTTGGACGTCCGTCCGCGTGCTTTCTGGATGAACCGCTCGAGCGACAAGGTCGATGAATTTTCTCAAGAATACGCTTCTCGTCGTGATCCTCACGGCTGTCTGTGCACTCTGCCTCGAAGGCATGACGCGGTTGTTTCTCGACAACGGCATGCTCTACGAACTCGAGATGTGGCGTTACGCACGCGACGTGAAGGTGCGCGACATGAATCCCGATCTCGGCCATCGCCACCGTCCCAATGCCGAGGCCCAGCTCATGGGCGTGAAGGTGACGACCGATTCGCGTGGCTTCCGCTCGTCGGAGATTCCGGAGAAGGCGCCGGCCGGCGTGGCGCGCATCGCCTTCGTGGGCGATTCGACGACGCTGGGCTGGGGCGTCGCCCAGAACGAGACCGCGGCCGCCCGCGTCACGGCCGCCCTGCTGAAGGAAGGCCGGAAGGTCGACAGCTACAACCTGGGCGTGGGCAACCACAACACGCTGCAGGAACTCACGCTGTTCCGTGACAGCGCGGCCAAGCTGAAGCCCGACATCATCGTGCTGAGCTATTTCATCAACGATGCCGAGCCGATGCCGACCTACGGCCAGACCTCGTGGCTCGACGAGCATTCGGCAGCGTGGGTGGTCTTCAAGTATCGACTCGATTCGCTGATGCGCCAGTTCGGCGAGGCGCCCGACTGGAAGCGCTATTACCGCGAACTCTACAGGGACGATGCCGCCGGCTGGCAGCAGACCCGCAAGGCCATCCAGGGTTTCGCGGCGACCGCGCGCGAGATGGGCGTCAAGCTGGTCGTATTCAACATTCCCGAACTGCGCGAATTGAAGCCCTATCCCTTTCCCGAGGTCACCGCCAAGGTGAAGGCCGACGTCGAGGGGCTGGGCGTGCCGTTCTTCGACATGCTGCCGACGGTGCAGAATCTCGACCCGGCGAGCCTCTGGGTGACGGTTCCCGATCCGCATCCCAACGGGGCGGCGATGGCCGCCTTCACCACGATGATGGTGCCGGAACTGAACAAGCTGCTCGACGGTCTGTGCAAGGACCAGGGCAAGGGCTGCAAGTAATGCGCTTCCTCAAGGACGCGCTTCTCTTCCTGGTCTCGATCGCGCTGTGCGTGATCGTTGCCGAGGGTGTCGTCCGTTACATCGACGGCCACACGATCTTCTACATGCCGCTCAGCGAGCCGACCGGGCTTGCCAGCGTCAAGCAGGAGTCCGTCGACAAGGTGCCGCGCGCACCGGGCGTCGAGCGCGCCTGGTTCTCCACCGAGCCCGCGCCGTTGCCCAACAAGCGCGCCGTTCCCGAGGACTGGGAGCGCCTCTATCGCTTCGTCGAGGCCAACCCCGTCGGCGGCATGTGGTTTCGTCCCTCCGATGCCTTCAAGGTCTGGAACACCCGCTTCTCCGGCGATCCCTGCAATCACTGGTTCCTCCGCCACGCACCGGGCCAGCTCTTCCTCTACGACCCGCCCGACGGTCAGGAGCGGCCGCCCTATCGTTTCCTGCCCGACGTCACGATCCCGAGCGGCCTCACCACCAACCAGATCGGCTGGCGCGGTCCTCCGATCGAGAATCCGAGGCCTGAGAAGACGGTCAGGATCGTCTTCGTGGGGTCCTCGACCGTCGTCGAGGCCCATCATCTTCCATACTCCTGGCCCGAGTATGTGGGCCACTGGATGAACATGTGGTCGAAGGCCAGGGGTCTCGGCATCCGGTTCGAGGTCCTGAACGCGGGCCGCGAGAGCATCATCGCGGCCGACCTGGCCGCCATCGTGCGCACCGAGGTTCTGCCGTTGCGACCCGATCTCGTCGTCTATCACGAGGGGGGCAACCAGTTCCGGCCGGCGTCGATCGTCGAGAAGGTGCCGACGGATCCGATCGCGCGGCCATCGAGCGCGCAGGAGCCGGCCGCGGTCGCATGGCTGAAGGAGGGTGCGCGCTACTCAGCCCTGATCGGCCGCGTCCAGGCGGCGTTCGCCATTGCCGGCGCCGGCACGGGCGGCGGCGGTGAATGGCCCAAGCCCGACTACAAGGTCGTCTGGCCCGAGGGACTCGACGAGATGTCGCCGCAGCTCGATTTCGCCAACCTGCCGGTCAGTCTCGGCATCATCCAGAAGGACCTCGACCAGATCCGCGGCGATCTCGCGACGATCGGCGCCGACATGGCGCTCGCGTCGTTCTTCCTGATGGTGAAGGACGGGCTGGTCGTCGATCCGGTCCGCCACAGGTACATCATCGAACAGCTCAACGCCGCCAACTGGCCATACCGCTATCGCGACCTCGAACGGCTGGCGAAGTTCCAGAACCGGTGGTTCGCCAAGTATGCCGCCACCCACGGCATCGACTTCCTCGACGTCGCGGGCACCATGCCGTTCGATCCCGATCTCTTCACCGATGCCGTGCACACGAATTATGCCGGCACGCGCATCCGCGCCTGGACGGCCTTCAACCTGCTCGTGCCGATCGTCGAGAAGAAGCTCGCCGACAAGGCCTGGCCGCGTGCCTGGCCAGCCGGCGCCTCGACGGCGCTTCCGACCTTTTCGCCGCGCCTCACCAAGCTCGAGTGCAAGAAGTAACTCAGGCCGCGTAGGTTCATGCCATCCTCCCCATTCAAATGGGGAGGTGTCGGCGTCTTACGACGACGGAGGGGTCATAGTGTTGCGACGCTTATGACCCCATCGCCCCGTATGACGGGGCACTTCCCCATCTGAATGGGGAAGGGAAAGACCTAAGCCGAGTAGCGGCCGAGATGCTCCAGCAGTAGCTCGTTCACGCGCGCCGGCCTCTGGTCGGCGGCGTAGTGGCCGACGCCGGGCAGCACTTCGAAACGATAGAGCGCGTCGATGAATTCGCCCGTGCCTTCGGCCGCGGCGCGGCCCACCGTGTCGTCGGCATCGCCCCAGACATAGAGCGTCGGCACCTTGATGGGGCCGAGCAGCATCCGCTCGCCGCGCGCGCGATACCACGCGAGCGCGGCTTCTATGGCCGGCGCGTTGCCGAGAACGGAGAGGTGGAGATCGATCGCTTCCGGCGGCACGCCTTCCTTCGCGTGCCGCTTGCGGAGCCAAGCGCAGTCGTTCTCCAGCACCTTCGTCACGGCATCGGGTTCGAGGAACGCCTGGTGATGACCGGAGCGGCGCTTCTGCTCGCCGTCCGGCATCGCGAGCGCCCGCGCAAACGACATCGGATGCGGCCGCGAGAGGATGGTGAGCGAGCGCAGTTTCTCGGGGTGACGGAAGGCGATGGCCCAGGCGAGGCTCGCACCCCAATCGTGACCGACCAGATGGAAGCGCTTGTTGCGATGCCCGACCGCCGAGACGAGGTCGAGCGCATCGCCCGTGAGTTTGTCGAAGCGATAGGACTCGAGATCGGCCGGATCGGGCCGCGCGCCCGCCGAATAGCCGCGCTGGTTGGGCGCGACGGCGAAGTAGCCTGCCTGTCCCAGCACCGGCACCTGCGCCTTCCAAAAATGCCGTGACACACCGAAACCGTGCAGCATCAGGACCAGCGTGTCGTCGTCCCTGCCGGCGACCGACGCGTCGAACACCAGGCCGGGCGCGGTCTCGATCTTGCGGACTTCCATTTCCCTCATTCCATGCTCTCTCGCAAATTTACAGCTCTAGCTCAACCAAAGGCACTAGGGGCGAATTTTGGCTTATATGTCCAAAGGGAGGCGGTAGTGCGAACTGCACTAAAAGGTTGAATAAGTTTGAAACTTGACTAACTCTAAACTCGAAAATCGGGGGGCGACCAATGAGGTTGCTAATTACAGATCTCACAGAAATGCACGGCGGTAACTTCTGTGTGGCTGGCTGGGATGTGCATGCAAACCGAATGATCCGCCCCCTGCCGAATGGCGCGAACTGGACCGCCCCGCTGCTGCAGCAACATCGAGTGAATCCTGGCGCAACGATAGAAGTCTGGCCCACGGGAATTGCAGGGAGAGGTGCATATCCTCACGCCACTGAGGATACACCCGTTAGCGTTCACAACATTCAGTTTATCTCAGCTGGCCCGGTAAATTGGTTCGGACCGAATATGCCCGCCGTAAGCCCTAGTTTGGCTGCAGCTTTTGGGGGAATGCTAAATCACAATAATCAATGGAATGGAACGCTCCAGGGAGTCCACGTCGCACCTGCAACGCGCGTGAATTCTCTTGGTGCTCTGCGGGTTCCAAGCCAGAATTTAAGCTTCAATGTCAACAACTTTGGAAGTCTGAGAGCCGTGCTGAATGATGGCCGCAGTTCCTATGATCTTGCTGTATCAAGCCACAGGCTTAAAACAGCATGGCGGCAAGGACAAATCCCGGCAATTGTTGCGGCGTTGCCAATGACGCAAAATTTTCACGTGAGAATTGGGTTGGCCCGTGCTTTTGGCAATCCTTCTAAATGCTACGCTATGCTCAACGATGTCCATGGGTAAGATTGGTGTCGATATGGAGACTCGCATTTGGACGATCGGACATTCGTCGCACACCTATGAGCGCTTTCACTCACTGCTTGAGCAAGCAGGCGTGACCGCGATTGCTGACGTTCGATCTGCGCCCTTTTCGCGGCATTTCCCACAGTTCAATTTGGAAGAGCTAAAAGAGCGTCTAAGAAAAGATGGAATTGCCTACTCGTTTTTGGGCAAGGAACTTGGTGGGCGGCCCACGGGCAAGAGTTTCTACTCAGAAGGAGTAGCAAACTATGCATTGATGGCCGCAAGAAAAGAATTCCGAATCGGTCTAGAGCGAGTTATCGCGGGCGCTCAGAGCTATCGGATCGCGCTGATGTGCTCTGAACACAATCCCTTGGACTGTCACCGTTGTTTGCTGGTCGGTCGAGCGCTTAAAGAGCGAGGTTTGGCCGTTCTCCATGTTCTTTCTGATGGTCGCTGTAGAAGCCAGAGTCATGTTGAGGAGCATTTGCTTGCTGAAGCTGGAGTTGATCAAAGGCAGAGTGATTTCTTGGCTTCCACTGAAGAACGGCTAGCCCATGCGTATTCAGAACGTGCGCGCAAGGTGGCCTTTTCGATCGACCCATCGCCTCGGCTAAGCAAGGCATCATCAGGATAGCTAGTGATGAAGGTCAAAGTTGCGACAATTGGCTTTACGCAAACAACAGCTCAAAATTTTTTTGAGCGCTTGTCTCGGGCAAATGTAAGAACCGTCTTTGACGTGCGACTTCACAGCACGTCGCAGCTTGCGGGCTTCGCAAAAGGCCACGATTTAGCGTTCTTTTTAGAAAAGCTGAATAACGTCAGATATCAACGCCAGCCGCTTCTTGCTCCTACTGATGAAATGTTAAGAGCGTTCAAGAAGGAAAAGGGAGACTGGCAAGTCTACGAAGTGCGATTTCTGTCATTGTTGGCTGAACGTAGAATCGAGGAACGTCTCAAGCCTGAGATGTTTGACGGGGCGTGTTTGCTTTGCTCCGAGGCAAAGCCGCATCATTGTCATCGCCGTCTTGTTTGTGAGTATTTGAATCAAAAATGGGACGGCGCATTGGCGGTAACTCACCTGTAGTGGTGTGGTTTGTTGACCGGTTTCATGCGAGGTGGCGGACCCGATCGATGAAGGCGAGCGTCGCGGCCGAGGATTCGTCGCGGCGGTAGGCCAGGTTGAGCGGCACCTTGAGTGCGGGCCGCCCGGTGAGGGGGCGATAGGTTACACCCTCCAGCGGCAGGCGGGTGAGCGATGCCGGCACGATCGTGACGCCAAGGCCGGCCGCCACCAGGTTCAGGGTCGAGACGATACGCGGCGCTTCCTGGCCGACATGCGGATTGAAGCCCGCCGCACTGCAGGCCGCGATGATGGCGTCGTAGAGGCCGCGCCCGTCGGCCCGGCGATAGAGGACGAAATCCTCCTTTGCGAGATCCTTGAGTGTTAGCTCCTTGCGTCGCGCGAGACGGTGGCGCGCGGGCAGGGCGGCCGCCATTTCCTCCTGCAGCAACGGATGCATCGCCAGCCCCTGCGGATCGGTGAGGCCGGAGCGGATGAAGGCGATGTCCAGCCGTTCGTCGCGCAGGGCGGCCAGGAGGTCGCCGGAGCTGCTCTCTTCCAGAACGAACGAGACGTCGGGCCTCTCGCGGCGGAACTCGCGGATGGCGCGCGCGACCAGCGGATGGAACGGCGCCGACGTGGTGAAGCCGACGGCGATGCGGCCGGTCTCGCCGCGCGCCGTGCGTCGCGCCTTCACGGTCGCGCGCTCGACCGAGGCCAGGATCGCCTCGGCGTCGGTCAGGAAGGAACGGCCGGCATCGGTCAGGCTGACGCCGCGGGGATGGCGCAGCAGCAGCGGCGCGCCAATTTCCTGTTCGAGCGCCCGGATCTGCTGGCTGAGCGGGGGCTGCTGCATGTGCAGCTTCTCGGCCGCGCGCGTGACATGCCCCTCACGTGCGACGGCGACGAAATAGCGGAGATGCCGCAGTTCCATGGGATATCCAGAAAGTATTCAAAGGACATTTATCATATATTTGAACACTGCGTAAGACGACCCTAGCGTGCTGCCATGACGATCACGATGGCACTGGGGCTCGGCCTCCTGATGGTGTTCACCGCCTTCCTGTCCGGCATCTTCGGGATGGCGGGCGGGATGGTCCTGATCGGCGTGCTGCTCTTCGTGCTGCCGCTGCCGATGGCCATGGTGCTGCACGCGGTGACGCAGATGGCGTCGAACGGCTGGCGCGCCCTGCTGTGGCGCCGGCATATCCAGTGGCGCATTACCGCTTTCTACGTGACGGGCTGCTTCATCGCCGTCGGCATCTGGTCGTTCACGCTCTACGTGCCGGAGAAGGCGGTCGCGTTGCTGATGCTGGGCCTCTCGCCCTTCGTGCTGAGGATCGTGCCGGCGCGGCTGATGCCCGCGACCCTGGGGCCGGTGCAGGCGCTGGGCGGCGGCATCGCCTGCATGGCGCTGATGCTTCTGACGGGCGTTACCGGGCCATTGGTCGACCAGCTCTTCCTGCGCTCAGCCATGAACCGGCAACAGATCGTGGCGACCAAGGCCTCGTGCCAGCTCTTTGGTCACGGCGCGAAGCTGCTCTACTTCGGCGCGTTGATCGAGCAGGCCGGCTCGGTCGAGCCCTGGGTGCTGGCGATGGCCGTCGCCGCCTCGATGCTCGGCACGTCGCTCGGCAAACAGATCCTCGAACGCCTCTCCGATGCCCAGTTCCGCAGCTGGGCCGGCCGGCTCATCACGATCCTGGGCCTCTACTATGTCGGCTACGGCTTGGTGCTGCTGGCCGGGATTGCCTAAGATGGCGCGTGGACATTCCAGCAGGATTTAGAGAACTCACCGAGGCGACCGGCTTCACCGCGGCCAATGGACCGTGGTTCGAGAAGGTCGAGGGCAACAGGGTCTGGCGTGGCTTCATGCCCGGCCCGCAACATGCCAATGCGCTCGGCATCGTGCATGGCGGCATGATGGCCGCCTTCATCGATGCCGCCCTTGGCTCTGTCGTCTATCGCGCCATCGACCGGCGCTGCGTCACCCTGAAGCTCACGCTCGACTACCTGACGCCGGCGCGGGTCGGCGACTGGCTGGAGGCCACAGGCGAACTGCTGGGCCATGACGAGCATGTGGCGCAGGTGAGGGGTCGACTCTATGGTCCGCGCCACGATGTGCTGGCCGGGCTGGGCGATTTCGCGCTGCTGCGGCCGGGACGCCCCCTCAAAGTCCGGAGCTAGCGTGTCTTCCGATATTCCCGACAATCCGCCCGAGGGCTTCAAGCTCGTCGATTTCGCGCGTGGCCGGCCCGAGCCGACCTTCAACACCCATGTCGGCAACATGTACGCCAAGCGCGGCGAGAAGGGCACGCGCGACGAATTCGTGCTGGCGATCCGCGTCCAGCAGAACATGTGCAACCCGGCGGGCGGCCTGCACGGCGGCATGATGATGACCGTCGCCGATCTCGTCGGCACGATGGGCGGCGGCTATCTCGCGGGCCTGCGCAAGTTCCTGCCGACCGTCAGCATGACGTTCGACTTCGTGGCGCCCGCGCGCGTGGGCGACTGGGTCGAGGGGCGCGCCGAGCTGATCCGGCAGACGCGCACGCTGCTCTTCACCAACATCTACCTGACCGTGGGCGAGCAGAAGATCCTGCGCGCCTCGTCGATCGCCAAGATCTCCTCGGGCGACGGGACCGGCTACACGAAGACCTAGACTCTTTCCGAGTCGATTTCACCCATCCACCTCATCCTGAGGAGGCCCAAAGGGCCGTCGCGAAGGATGGGCAACAGGCTAGGTGCGCGTGCCCATCCTTCGAGACGCTCACTGCGTTCGCTCCTCAGGGTGAGGTGTTGTTTGGATGCCTGCCGTGTTCAGTTCTCGCCTGGAAAGTCGCTAGCGTCCCGGCGGCCGTGACCTGAGGGACGATTTCAGGAAGTCGACGAAGGACGTGACGCGGGCCGAGATGCCGCGTCGCGCCGGCACCAGCGCCAGGATGTCGGCGCCCTCGAACGACCACGGCGCCAGCACGCGCCTGAGCTCGCCCCGCTTCACGAAGGGCGCGGCGTCCCACTGCGAGCGCAGCATGAGGCCGAGGCCGGCCAGCGCCCAGTTGCGCACGACCTCGCCATCGTTGCTGGTGAGCGTCGGCGTGACGCGCACGGCGCCGGCGCGGCCGCTGCGGCGATGGCGCCACAAGGTCACGTCCTCGTTGTTCTCGCGCACGCAGAGGCAATCGTGCTGCAGCAGATCGCGCGGATCCGCCGGGATGCCGCGCCGGTCGAGATAGGCGGGCGCGGCGCAGACCCAGCGGTCGTTGCGCGCCAGAACATGCGCCACCCAGGTCGAATCGCGGACGGCGCCGATATGGACCACGACGTCGGCGTCCTCGCTGTCGGTCCAGGGCCGCTCCGAGAGATCGAGCGTTACGCGGATCGACGGATGCCGTTGGGCGAAGCGGGCGACGAGCGGGGCGACGTGCAGCCGACCGAAGCCGAAGGGTGCCACGATCCGCAATGGCCCCGACAGGGCGCCGCCCTCCTGGCCGAGCAGGTCGGTGAGCGCGGCGATGCGGGCCAGCATCGCCTGCGCCTCGCTCACCAGATGCTCACCCTCGCCGGTGAAGCGCACGCGCCGCGAGCTGCGCACGACGAGGCTGATGCCCAGCGCCTGCTCGAGCTTCTTGAGGCGCAGCGACAGCGCGGGTGGTGTGACGTTGAGTGCGCGCGCCGCGCCGCTCAGCGAGCCGGTTCGCGCCAGGGCTTCCATGAACTGCAGGTCGGCGAGCGAGATCATTCAGTTTTCCTTAACTGAACTGTTGGTCCGATTTAAGCACCGATGGCCCGCCGCCTGCTACCGTGCCGGCATGACGACGACCTTTCCCAAAGCCGTCCTGTTCGACCTCCTGACGGCTCTCCTCAATTCCTGGACCCTGTGGAACGACGTGGCGGGTTCCGAGGAACGCGGTCGCGCGTGGCGGGCGGAGTATCTGCGGCTCACCTATGGCTGCGGCAGCTACGTGCCCTATGAGCAGCTGGTGCAGGAAGCGGCGGTGGCGACAGGCCTGCCGGCAGCGGCGGCCGACACGCTGGAAGCGCGCTGGCTGGAGCTGCCGCCCTGGAGCGGTGCGCAGGACGCTCTCGACGCGCTGGCCGGCCGCACCAAGCTGGCCGTCGTCACCAACTGCTCGATTCGGCTGGGCCGCCAGGCGGCGAGCCGCTTGCGGACGGACTGGGACTGCATCGTCACGGCCGAGGAAGCGGGTTGCTACAAGCCCGATCCACGCCCCTACCGGTTGGCGCTGGCGACGCTGGGTGTCGCGCCGGAAGAGGCGGCGTTCGTTGCGGGCTCCGGCTACGACCTGTTCGGCACGTCGGCCGTCGGCCTCAGGACCTACTGGCACAACCGAGTCGGCCTCACGCGCCCCGAGGGCGCGCCGGCCGCTTCCCTCGAGCGGTCGACGCTCGACGAACTTCTCCCCTGGCTGGAAGGACGTCCGTCATGATCATGCGCCGACTGTTGCTCACCCTCGCGCCGCTGCTGCTGGCGGCCAGCGCCGCCACGGCCCAGGGCTTTCCCACCAAGCCGCTGACGCTGATCGTGCCGTTTCCGGCGGGCGGCCCGAGCGACGCGCTGGCCCGCGCGCTGGCGCAGGGCATGGCCGCGGATCTCAAGCAGACCGTGGTGGTCGAGAATATCGGCGGCGCCAGCGGCACGATCGGGCTCGCGAAGCTGATGGCCGCCGCGCCCGACGGCTATACGATCGGCTTCGGCACGATCGGCACGCACGTCGCCAATGCCGCGCTCTTCAAGAAGCTGCCCTACGATCCGCTGACGGGCTTCGAGCCGATCGGACTGGCCGGCACGGCGCCGCTGCTGCTGGTTGCGAAAGCGGGGCTGCCGGTTTCGAACCTCAAGGAGTTCATCGCCTACGCCGAGCAGAACAAGGCCGGCATAACTTACGGCAGCGCCGGCGTCGGCTCGATCTCCCATTATGCCTGCGTCGTGTTGCTGTCGGCGCTGAAGCTCAACATCACGCACGTGCCCTATCGCGGCGTGGCGCCCGCGATGAACGACTTGATGGGCGGCCATATCGACTTCATGTGCGACCAGACGACGACGGCGCTGCCTCAGATCGCGGGCGGCAAGATCAAGGCGCTGGCGGTGCTGAGCGACCAGGCGCTGCCCCAGCTTCCGGGCGTCGCCACGGCGGCGAGCCAGGGCTACGACGTCAACCTCCGCTCGTGGAATGCGCTGTTCGCGCCGAAGGCCACGCCGCAGCCCGTCATGGCCCGCCTGAACCAGGCACTGCGCGCGGCGGTGGCCGATCCGGTTCTGGTGAAGCAGATGAACGCGGTTGGCGTCGATCTGCCGTCGCCCGACGCGCTGCAGCCGGCTACCGTGACGGCACTGATCGCGCGCGGGCTGGAGAAGGACATGCCGGCGCTGAAGGCGCGCGGCGAGTATCTCGACTGAAGGGTGAACTCTTGAAGCTGATGGACATCGAGACCCCGGCGGCGCTCATCGACGAGCGCCGCATGGCGGGCAACATCGCGCGCATGCAGGACCATCTCACGTCGCTCGGCGTGCGCCTGCGGCCGCATGTGAAGACGTCGAAATGCGTCGAGGTCGCGCGGGCCCAGCAGAAGGCGGGCGCCGCCGGCATCACGGTCTCGACCCTGAAGGAGGCCGAGCAGTTCTTCGCCTCGGGATTCAGTGACGTGCTCTATGCAGTCTGCATTGCGCCGGACAAGCTCGACCGCGCCGTGGCCCTTATCCGCAAAGGCTGTTCGCTGACGCTGCTCGTCGATTCGGTGACGGCGGCCGAGGCCGTCGTGGCCAAGGGCAAGGCCACCAGCCTGACCTTCGCCGTGATGATCGAGATCGATTCCGACGGCCATCGCTCGGGCGTGCAGCCCGAGGCACCGGAGCTGATCGACATCGGCAAGGTTTTGCAGGCCGGCGGCGCGACGGTGAAGGGCGTGCTGACGCATGCCGGGAGCTCCTACGATCTCGACACGCCGGCGGCGTTGCAGGCGCTGGCCGAACAGGAGCGGGCGCTCTGCGTGCGCGCGGCCGAGCGGCTGCGGGCCGCGGGCGTCGCCTGTCCCGAGGTCAGCATCGGCTCGACGCCGACGGCGATCGCCGCGCGGAATCTCGACGGCGTCACCGAGGTGCGCGCGGGCGTCTATGTCTTCTTCGATCTCGTGATGTCCAATGTCGGCGTCTGCACGCCGCGGGACGTGGCGCTCTCCGTCCTGACCACGGTGATCGGCCATCAGCCCGAGAAGGGCTGGGTGATCGTCGATGCCGGCTGGATGGCGATGAGCCGCGACCGTGGCACCCAGCGCCAGAAGATCGACTATGGGTATGGCGCCGTATGCGACCTCGACGGAAACATGATCGACGGGCTGATCGTGTCGGGCGCGAACCAGGAGCACGGCATCGTGTCGCGCCGTGACGGTGCGGCCGATCCCGGCATGGTCGAGCGCTTCCCGATCGGCGCGCGCCTGCGCATCCTGCCCAACCATGCCTGCGCCACCGGCGCGCAGTATCCGTCCTATGTGGCGGTAAATTCAGCCGGTAACGCGACACCCTGGTCGCGCTTCCAGGGTTGGTGATTCAATGGAGCGCGCCACTCCAGTGGCGCTCAGGCCTCGTCGAAAAAAAAGACAGGAGCGCAACTGGAGTTGCGCGCTCCACTGCAGCCGCTTCGTCGACCTGACGTAGAATTTTCCCTCGCTACACCGTTGCGCCGAAATGGCTGCCGAGGGCGCGGCGGCCTGAATCCGTCAGGCGCACGGTACGGCTGCGCCGCAGCCGCTCGGCCCAGCCGCGCTTGAAGAACGTGTCGGCGATGGCGGCGCCCAGCGCGCCGGAGATGTGCGGCCGGCGCTCGCTCCAGTCGAGGCACTGGCGCGCGAAGTGACGCGAACTGGTCTTGCGCGCCGTGTCGAGATCGACGCCCAGCCGCTCGCAGAACAGCTCGCCCGAGTTTGTCAGCTGCCAGTCGCGTGGGCCCTTGGGTTCGAGATGGCCGTGCCGGGTCAGCGAATCGGTGACGGCGATGCCGACCTGCCCGGCGAGATGGTCGTAGCAGGTGCGGCAGAAGCGGAGATCCGGATCGCGCCGCCACGCCGCGGCCTTTGACGCCGGCGCCGCGCGCGTGCCGGCCAGCGCCATCAGCGACTCGATGGCGTGCGCCACGTCCGCCGATGCCAGGCGGTAGAAGCGGTTGCGACCCTCGGCGCGGGCGGCCAGCAGGTTGGCCTCGACCATGCGCGCGAGATGGCCGCTCGCGGTCTGCGCGGTGATACCGGCATTGTGCGCGAGGTCCGACGCGGTATGGGCGCGACCGTCCATCAGCAGCGACAGCATGGAGGCACGCGCCGGGTCACCCATCAGGGCGGCGATCTCGGAAAGGGCGTTCACGGTGGTCATGCCTGGACTCTAGGCCCGGCGTTTCGCGCTCGCCACGGTCAATGGTTCGGCCGAAGCCGAAGTATAGTTTTCATCCTGAATGCAGCGAAGGATCCTTCGCGGCGCTCAGGATGACACGCAAGATCACCGCCACTTCGGATTGGCGATGGCGATCTTGTCGGCGATGGTTGCGTCGAGATGCGCCATCAGCGCGGCGTCTTGTTCGTCGCGTTCGCCGGCGCGCAGTTGGCGCGCCAACTCCTTGTTCAACTCGTCGAGCGTCGCTTCGTGTCCAAGCAATCTGACGAGGCGCTCGTGCTCGCGGGCGTCGGCGGCGGGGCCGAGGCGGACTTCGCGTTCGAGGATGGCGAGAGAGTTCACGGCGACCCTCATCTGGAAGCCGAGGCGCGGCTCGGCCTTGTCGAGTGCCGGCGTCGCCTCCTCGCGCAGGAAGTCGGCGATGGCGGTCAGAAGTTCGGCGGCGGTGGGGCGGTCCTGGGCCACGGTCAGGCTCCCTGCTTCAGCAATTGCAGAAGATCGACTTCGGTCTCGACGGCGCGGCGGCCGATCGAGGCGTGTTCCATCGACCTGATCGAGCCCGAGAGATGCTTCCAGGCCTGGTTGAGGCAGATGATGCCCCAGTGGACAGTGCCGAAAACTTCCCACCAGTGCGCGCGCACCGGATCGACCTTGCCGCCGCCGGCGCGCTCGTAGGCGGCCCACAGTTCCTCGCGGGTGCCGAAGCCGCCGGCCGGCTTGTCGATCGCGCCGAAGCGCCAGCTCTTCACGCAGAGCCAGCCGAGGTCTTCGACCGGATCGCCGAGATGGGCCAGTTCCCAATCGAGGATCGTCGTCACGCCCGTCTCGTCGACGAGATAGTTGCCGGTACGATAGTCGCCATGGACCAGCACCGGCCGGGCGAGCGGCGCGGGCTTGCGGCGGTCGAGCCACGACAGGGCCAGCTCGAACACCGGCTGCGGGCGACCCAGCATGTCGAGCGAGCGGCGCAGCTCGGCGATATGGTCGGCCGCCTCGCGACGGACGAGGCTCGGCAGGGAGGCGGTATCGGTCGCATGAATGCGCGCCAGGATTTCGCCGAGTTGGCCGGCGATCCGGCCGCGCGCCGCCTCGTAGGGTGCATCGCGCAGCAGCTTGCGGGCGATGGCGATGCCACCGATGCGGCGCATCACATAGGCCTCGCCCAAGGCGTCCTGGGCCGTCAGCTCGAACAGGGGTTCGGGCGAGCGCACGCCGGCCGCATGGGCGGCCTGCAGCACGCGGAACTCCGTGGCACGGTCGATGGCGACGGCCCGTTCGCGATCGGTCTTTCCTTGCGTCGGCGGATCGCGGCGCAGGATCAGCGCGTGGCGTTGGCCCTCGACCAGCGCGTCGAAACTCCAGGTCTGGCGCGAGGCGCCGCCGGACTGGCGGCTCAGCCTTTCGATCGTGGCGGGGGCGCGGAAATGGCGGCTGGTCGCTTCGGCGAGCACGCGGGCGACGTTTTCGGTTTCGGACGGCATGTGAACGGTCATTTACCGGGACTGTGGCACAGGCTCCGGCGCGTGGTAAGAGGACCGCGCCAACTGGGGAGATCAATCACGTGTCGAGCGCCTTCGCGGCCATGAGCGGCCTGTTCCTGGAAGACCTCAAGCCGGGCATGTCGGCGATGTTCGGGAAGACCGTGACCGAGGCCGATATCATGGCCTTCGCGGGCGTGTCGGGCGACACCAACCCGATCCACCTGCATGACGGTTTCGCGCGCACCACGCGGTTCGGCCAGCGCATCGCCCACGGCATGCTGAGCGGCAGCTTCATCTCGACCGTGGTCGGCACCAAGCTGCCCGGGCCGGGCGCCGTCTACATCTCGCAGACCATGAACTTCATGGCGCCGGTCATTATCGGCGACACGATCACGGCGGTGGCGACCATCACCGCGATCGACGAGAAGCGCCGTCGCGTGACGCTGAAGACCCAGTGCCTGAACGGCGACAAGGTCGTGATCGACGGCGAGGCCGTCGTGCTGGTGCCGCGGCGCGACGCGGCCTGAGCCGACGCAATGATCCCGGTGTTCGACGACTGGCGGTCCGTGCCGCCCGAATGGAAGGGCGGCGTGGTCGCGCTCGGCAATTTCGACGGCGTGCATCGCGGCCACCAGGCGCTGCTGGCACGGGCGCGCGAGCAGGCGGCGTCGCTGGGCGCGCCGGTGGTGGCCTTCACCTTCGAGCCGCACCCGCGCGGCTTCTTCGTGCCCGACACCGGTCCGTTCCGCCTCACCCTGCTTCCGGCCAAGACGCGGCTTCTGGCAGAGCATGGCGCGCAGGCTGTGCTGGCGCAGCACTTCGACGAATCCTTCGCGGCACTGTCCGCCGCGTCGTTCATCAAGGATGTGCTGCTGAAGGGCCTCGGCGCACGCCATGTCGTGTGCGGCTACGACTTCACCTTTGGTGCGCGGCGCAGCGGCAATGTCGAGATGCTGCGCGCCGAGGGCAAGGCGCATGGCTTCGGCGTCACGGTGGTCGACCCGGTGACGCACGAAGGCGAGATCTATTCCTCGACGCGCATCCGCGAGGCGCTGCGACACGGCTGGGCGCGCGAGGCCGCCGGCCTGCTGGGCCACGACTGGGAGATCGAGGGCACGGTCGAGCTGGGCGACCAGCGCGGCCGCACGATCGGCTTCCCGACGGCCAACGTGGCGCTTGGCGAACATCTGCGCCCGCGCTTCGGCGTCTATGCCGTGCGCGCGCTGGTCTATGGTGTCTGGCGGAACGGGGTGGCTAACCTCGGCAAGCGCCCGACCTTCGGCAAGCTGCAGGAGAATTTCGAGGTCCACCTGTTCGACTTCACCGGCGACCTCTACGGCAAGGTCCTGCGGGTCGCCCTGGTCGACTTCATCCGGGCCGAAATGAAGTTCGCCGGCCTCGACGCGCTGAAGGCCCAGATCGCCGCCGACGGGCAGGCGGCAAGGTCGATCCTGCCGCAATAGTCACGCGGAACGACAACGACGCCAGAGGCCTAGGTGCGGGGCAAGCCCATCAGCAGGGATGCACCGCTCTCTTCGACGAGTCGCTTGAAGGTCCTGTCCTCGGGACCGCTCCGCAGCCACATGGCATAGGCCAGCCAGACTTTCGCGCCGCGCCGTCGCGCGATCGTTGCCGCTTCCTCGGCCGTCGTGTGCGCACGATCGGTCAGGCCGGCCTTCAACTGCACGTAGGCCAGATCGCACAGCATCCGAGGCTCGTTCTCAAGGCCGGCGTGACGTTGTCGAGCAAAGCGCAGCGCATCGCTCAAGGTCGTCGTCGCCTCCGAGTATTCGCCTCGCATGGCCTGCCCAAGTCCGGCATAGGCGCGGCCGTAGACCATCAAGTATGGATTGCCACTCTTCTCTCCCAGTTGATGGGCGGCGTTGCAGTGCTCGGTGACGAGAACGGCATCGCCACGACCCCAGCCGATGTCGGCCATCGTGGCGTGCGCCTGCAGTCGATGCAGCACGTCGACGGCGCTCTCATCGGCGGCAATGAGCTCCATCGCAAGTGCGCGCGCCTCGTCGAAGCGGCCCATCATGGCGAGGGTTTGGCCCCGCATTCCCCTGACCCACACGGAGACCTTGAACCCAAGGGTCTGCTGGTCGGACTCCGAAACCGTATCAGCGTTTGCGAGCGCCATGTCGTTGTCGGCCAGTGCCGCATGCATGTCGCCGGCAAGCCGGAACGCATGGCACCTGATGGTCGTCAGCACGGCCGCCAATCCGGCATGCTTCACGGGGTCGAGCCTCGCCAGGGCTTCGCTCACCTTGCCAACATAGTCGTTGGCCGAACCGCTGCTTCCCAGCGCGCGGCCATAAGCAGCGGTCAGGAGCGTGATTGCGCGCATGTCGCCCAATCCCACCGCGATCTCCATCGCTTCGGCATAGTAGGGTTCGACCTCGACCGCCGTCATGCCTTCGCGCCACGCGAAGTTCACGATCTGCCCGCTCGCCAGCAACAGGGGAAAGCGTGCCGGGCCTTCCAACGGCAGGGTGAGCAGCAACCGCCGCATGCGCTTCCAGGCATCGAGCGCCTGCGCGGGGTCGCGCGTGCCGTGCCAGGTGGCGGCCTTCATGTTGTAGGAAGCAGCCTGGGCAACGTTTCCAGCCTCTTCCAGATGGTAGGCCATGAAGCCAGCCTGTGCGCCGTTGGGATCGGGCAGTGTCTTTTCGAGTTCCGTCGCGACCGAGGCATGCAGGCCGCGGCGCCGATCCGAAACCAGGGAACGATAGAGCACTTCCTGGACCATGGGGTGCTTGAAGGCGAAATTGCCGTCGGAAAGGCTGCCGGTCTCGTAAACGAGCCCCGCCGCCGAAAGACGGTGAAGTGCCGCCGCTACAAGCGGACCGGCGAGGCTTGCAACTCTTTCGAGGACGGGTGCGGCGAACTCGCGACCGATCACCGCGGCCGTCTGCAGCAGGGTGCGCTCCGTGTCGGGACGACTATCGATTCGTGCGGCCACGATGGCTTGCACATTGTCGGGGATCAGCTTCATGTCCGGTGCGCGCAGGAGCCGGTAGGCGCCAGCCTGGCCAGCGAGGTTGCCGGCTTCCTCGAACTTGCGGACGAGCTCCTCGATGAAGAACGGATTGCCGCGAGCGCGATCGGCGATCAGCGGCAGCAGCAGCGTCGTGGATTCGTCGTCGCCGAGGAGATGTTGGGCAAGCGAATCGGCGGCAGCCTGCCGAAGCGGCGACAGGGAGATCTGGTCGTAATGGTCGCCGCGCATCCATGAAGCGGCATAGCCCGGGCGAAAGTTCACGAGCAGCAGGACGCGTGTGCCGGACAGGGCCTCGGCCAGAACCTCAATCAGGGACTCGCTTCCGGAATCCATGAAATGGAGATCCTCCAGCAGGATCACCGCTGGCGAATCGCGTCCAGCGAGATGGACCAGGCGCCGGAAGAGCGCGCGAAGCTTGTCGCGGCGCGCCGTCGGGTCGACCTTTTCGGCGGAGCCGCCGACCTCGGCGAGGCCCAGGAAGTCGATCAGCAGCGGCAACTCTAGCGCGAGAGCGGGATCGATGCGATCGAGCAGGGCGGCGATCTTCTCGCGTGCCCGGGGAGGCCGGTCCTCGGGCGTGACTTCGAAGAAGGCCTTCACCACGTCGACTACGGGTTCGAACGGCGTCGCACGGCTGTGCGCCAATGCACGTCCCTCCAGGACCGGTATGCCTGCTTTCCGGCATTGTTGCGTGAACTCGAAGCAGAGACGGCTCTTGCCGACACCCGCTTCCGCCACGAGGCCGACGGCGCAGCCGTCCCCGTCGGTGGCGCGCTCCAGGCTTCGCTGCAGCAGGTCCAGCTCGCGCTCACGGCCGACGAAGCTCGACCGGCTTTCTTCGACGCCAAAGCGCTGACTGGTCGGGCCGCGCCTCAGTCCCGTCAGCGAAAAGACTTCGAGGGGCGAAGACAGCCCTCTAACGGCCTGTCTCCCCATCGATTCGACGGTGATGAATTGCCGTGCTCCCCGCATCGTGGACGGCGAGATGACGATGCCACCAGGTGGCGCGAGGCTCTCGAGCCGGCTGGCGAGATGAACCGTGATGCCGATGGCGTCGAAATCGGTGGAGAAGTCGGTTGCGATGGTGCGGGCGAGTACTTCACCCGAGTTGATGCCGACACGGATGGAAGGGGCTTCACCTGGAAGTGCGCCGACTGCTGCCTGCATCGCGAGCGCGGCACAGCAGGCCCGGACGGCATGATCCTCCTGGGGGAGGGGCGTACCGAACAGCGCCATGACGCCGTCGCCCTGGACCTTGATGACTGAGCCCTCGAAGCGCCGAACGGCATCGTGCATCGCTTCGACGGCAGGCGCGAGCCGGTGAGCCGCCGCTTCCGGATCGAGCTGCTCGATTAGCTCCGTCGATCCCGAGACATCGGCGAAGAGCACCGTGATCTGCTTGAGTTCACCGTCGCTGGTCGATGATTTGCTGGCGGCGGTCTTTGTTACCAGCGCCGTGCCACACTGCCCGCAGAAGCGAGCAGTGGGCGGATTGTTCGAATGGCACGAAGGACAGGTCTGTCCCAGCGCCATGCCGCAATCGATGCAAAAGCGGGCGTCAGGGGCGTTGTTCGTGTCGCAACTTGAACAGCGCATCTCACTTCACTCGATTCGGCACCTTTGAGCGCACCGTAAACGCCAGAACTCACTCATCACGGGAAGTAGACGACTCGGTCTTTCAGCTCTTCTTTTTACTCGCCGCCCGCCGGTTTCTTCTCTCGCGGGCAAGCCGTCGGATTGCCGCCTTGGCCGCTGTCACGGACTTGGTTCGAATCGTGATGATGAGCGAATAGGCGTTGGCCGTCCCGTACGTCTGAGGTTGATCGACGGCTATGTCCGTCGCGGGGAGAACGACGAAGACGATCTCCTCGCAGCTGGAGGTGTTGAGGCCCTGAAAGATCAGGTGCCCGAGCTCGACGCCCACCGTGCTGTTGATGGGGCCGGTTTTGGGTCCACAAACCGCCGGCGGAACCGGGACGCGTGCGAGCGATTGCGACGGTGCGTAGGAGGGATTTTCGAGGAGAGCGAGCCAGTCGCGCCAATTTTTCTTGTGCCCGCCGTTCGGATCGTCATTGGGATCGGGGTCGACACCGTGGTCGTCCGCTGTCGTGTCCAGCCTCTGACGATTGGCGCCGCCCTTCTTGAATTTTGCTTTGCGGCTTCGCCAGCTGTCGATGTTACCGCCGCCCGCCGCTGGGCCGAAATGCTTGTTCATGCGGAAGACCATCCGCGCGGTTTCGACCGTGTTGAAATAGAGCCCCATCGGTTGCCCCCTCTTCAGCGCTGCTTCACCTTGGTGCGAAAATATAGCACGCCACATGCGCAAAACAATCAATCCAGGAGGCGCGCAGCCCGGAGTTGCGACTCGCCACGGGCGATCACCGCATTCGCCGCTTTCGCACCGAACATCGCGGGCAGTCCGATGGTGTAAGCCCACTCCGTTGCTCGCTCTTCGCTACTCAGCCAGCGATAAGAGGCAAGGAAAGGCGCGCCACCGAGATGGTGGCCCGTCTCGTGAGCCAACACGACCGCCAATCCGGCAGACCCGACCTTCCGATGCCTGGCGAGGCCTCCGTAGAGGCAAATGCAGCGCCGCCCTCCCTCCAAAAATGCTTGGGCATTTGCGACACCGACTTCGGAGTCGAGATCGTAGTGCAACTCCGGGAAACAAAGTTGAAAGCGCCTGATGATTTCGCGCGCGCGCCGGCGGGGCCAAGGAGCGTTCAGCGGCCACAGCAGGCGTTTCGGTACGGGCGCATCGAATAGCGGCATCGCCGCAGGGTGCCGCCGAGCAGTTTCTGGCGCAATCCGGCCTTACCCATTACCTTGACCCCCCCGACCCCCATCCCTAGATTGCCGGCCCTATGTTTATCGGGGCCTTCCAGGAGCGAATTATCCGCCCGGTCCGCTGACCGCGGCCGGGTTTGTCCTGCCTGTTCGCGGCCGCCTTCTGGACGGCTGCCTTCGCTCCTCTCAGTGCCGAGTTTCTTGTGACAACTGATTATAAATCCAGCGTTTTCCTGCCGAAGACCGACTTCCCCATGCGCGCGGGCCTTCCGAAGAAGGAGCCAGAACTCCTGAAGCGCTGGGCCGACATGAAGCTGTGGGACCGGTTGCGGACCGAGAGCCGGGGCCGGCCGAAGTTCGTGCTGCACGACGGCCCTCCCTACGCCAACGGCAACCTCCACATCGGCCACGCGCTCAACAAGATCCTGAAAGACCTCGTGTCGCGCACCCAGCAGATGCTGGGCAAGGACAGCCATTACGTCCCGGGCTGGGACTGCCACGGCCTGCCGATCGAGTGGAAGATCGAGGAGCAGTACC
>OFDN01000099.1_pt1 | contig 89303 bp, 78 predicted proteins | sample 1520971 | NCBI WGS metagenome assembly OFDN01 (sample SAMEA94257418, study PRJEB24077) | hot springs metagenome | biome: Aquatic biome; feature: Geographical feature; material: Water | place: India | collected 2012-06-12 | depth 5 m
CCGTTTCAAGCCCTTGAGCGTAGTTTGGCGTAGTATTGGAAAGGAACGAAAAGGGTCCAAAGCTCCGCTCTTAATCTGCGGGTCTCTTCAATCGCTAAGCTACTGATCGACAGTGCTCTTGTCGAAAAGCGGACCCGTGCTTTTCCGAGCATTCTAACACACCCGCCCCGAACGCCTTGTGTTCCCGGGGTTACTGTCCGCGTCGTTCGATGGGCGGACTTTAGGCCCCCCAAATTCAGACTGTCCATGCGGCAGCGTTACCCGGGGTTTCCAAAAGACCAATCCGGACGGTGGATGAAGGTTCAGTATCCGCCGTTCACAAGGAAGGCGAGTAGAGTGCCTGCTCTTGGTTAATCCCAGTATTACCAGTGTCTTGCCACTCTAGCAGCTCTCCGGTGACCCTGACTTGACCTTGAGCAACCAGGGCGAGCGCACGGGGATAAAGCCGATGCTCGGCGGCCAGAACGCGGGCCGCCAGGCTCTGGGCCGTATCCGAAGCCAGAACCGGAACCGCTGCCTGCCCGATGATCGGGCCCTCATCCATCTCCGCGCGTACGAAGTGGACGGTGCAACCTGAAATCCTGACGCCGGCTTCAAGGACACGCTCGTGGGTTTTGAGCCCCTTGAACGACGGCAGCAGCGAGGGGTGAATGTTGATCATACGGTCGCGCCAGCGCTCGACGAATGCTGGCGTCATCAGGCGCATGAAGCCTGCAAGGGCAACGATGTCGATTTTCGAGAGGTCGAGCATACCTTGCAGCTGGCCTTCGAAATGCTCGCGGCTTTCGTAGTGCTTGTGGTCGAAGCCGAGCGCCGGAATGCCCTGGGCCTTGGCCCAGGCGAGGCCTGCCGCGTCCGGGCGGTTCGCGATCACGAGAGCGATCTCGGCCGGATAGTCGGGCGCACGCGCAGCTTCAACGAGAGCCTGCATGTTGGAGCCGCGGCCGGAGATCAGGACGGCGACTCGCTTCTTAGGGGATGTTGTCATGGCGGCGTCCATACCACAGCCGGTCCGCAGTATGCACGGGGACGCGTCAAGATGCTTTCTAGCGCTCGGATAGGGCTGGTGTGGAGCCCACACTGCAGGCTCGCGCAGCTCGCCTACACGCTATCGTCAGTTGTACTTCAGCGCACCTTCGTAGGTTACGGCCCAGGCTTCGCCCTTGCCTTTGGCCGAACTCTTTTCGCCGGTGGGCGGCGTGATCTCGCCGATTACGACAGGGGCTTCGCCGGCGGCCGTGAGGCTCGCGATCACGGCGTCGGCACCGTCCTTGGCGACGACGAGGATCATGCCGATGCCGCAGTTGAAGGTGCGCAGCATTTCCGCATCGGGAAGACGCCCGGCCTTGGCCAGCCAACCAAACACGGCGGGCGCGCGCCAGCTTGTCAGGTCAATGGTGGCGGCAACCGTCGGCGGCAACACGCGCGGCAGGTTTTCGGACAAACCACCGCCGGTGATGTGGGAAAGCGCCTTGATAGAACCATCCATGGCGCCGCCGGAGGCTTCGATGGCGGCGAGCACTGGCTTTACGTAAATGCGTGTCGGTTCGAGCAGCGCGTCGGCGAGCGTTTTGTCGGGTGCGAACGGGGCGGGTGCATCCCAACCGAGCTTCTCTTCCGCGGCGAGGCGGCGGACCAGCGAATATCCATTCGAATGCACGCCGGACGACGGCAAGCCGATGATGACGTCGCCGACCGCGACGTCGGGCCGGGGCAGGATCTCGCCACGCTCGACAGCGCCGACCGCGAAGCCGGCAAGGTCGTAGTCGTCGCCCTTGTAGTGGCCAGGCATTTCGGCGGTTTCGCCGCCGATCAACGCGCAACCGGCTTGGCGGCAGCCCTCGCCGATGCCGGAAACCACCTCGGTTGCGGTTTTCACATCGAGCTTGCCGACGGCAAAATAATCCAGGAAAAACAGAGGCTCTGCGCCTTGTACGACGAGATCGTTCACGCACATGGCGACGAGGTCGATGCCGATGGTGCTATGGCGGCCGGTGTCGATGGCGATGCGAAGCTTGGTGCCGACGCCGTCGTTTGCGGCAACGAGTACGGGATCGCGGAAGCCGGCTCCCTTGAGATCGAACAGGCCACCGAAGCCGCCAAGGTCGGCATCCGCGCCGGTGCGGCGCGTCGACTTGGCGATGCCTTTGATAGCTTCGACCAGCGCGTTGCCGGCATCGATGTCGACGCCCGCTTCACGATAGGTGATGCTCTTTTCTGATCCGTCCGCTGATTGGCTCATGAATCCTCGGAACTCAGCCGGGTTCGATTGGTCGCGCTTTGACTGTCGGTAAAATCGCTTTACGCTTTTCGGGACACAGTCTTATCCCTACTTTCGCCCGAAAGTGAACGGGAGATGGGCCTCCTACCAGCTTGAGGGCGGCGCGGCAACGGACATCGGGGCGCGCCGTGTTTAGCCGCGGCTTCTGTTTTGCCGAGGCACCGGAAGCGCGGGAGAGCCGAAAGACCGGAACTGACGACGCTGGAGGAACCGAGAGTTGGCTTCTTTGAACCGGATTTCCGGGCTTGTGCTTGGGTTTGCCTGGGCTGCCGTGATCGCTACGGTGCCGGCTGACGCTGCGCCCGCCGACAAGGTTTACACCATTGCCAACTATCCGGTGGATGCAACCGCCAAGGACGCGGTGGCCGCCAAGGAGAAGGCTCATGCCGAGGGGCAGCAGGCCGCGTTCGGCGCGCTCTTGAAGCGGATCGTGCCGGTGACGGCCTACAATCGCATCGACCGCCTCAAGAGCTTGCCGGCTGGGAACTATATCGACGGCGTCGCGATCCGTTCGGAACAGAACTCGAATACGCAGTACATCGCGAGCCTCGATTTTTCGTTCCAGGCGAACTCGATCCGCGACCTTCTGCATCGTGAAGGTGTTCCGTTCGTCGAGGAGCAATCGCCGCGCCTGGTGGTGGTGCCGGTGACAGCGGAGCCGGGTGACAACGGGAAGCTGCGCTATCGTTCGGCCAGCGGAGCGTGGAGCCAGGTCTGGAAGGGCCTCGATCTCGACAATACGTTGACGCCGCTCCGCATCGAGGCCCTGCTGCCAACCATTCACGAGGATACGATCGTCGCCACATTGAACGGCGACGATAGCGTCGAGCGCGTGCTGACCGGCGAATACAAGGCGGATTTCGTGCTGTTCGCCGTATCGGAGGTCGATACCGCGGGCAAACAGCTCAACGTGACGCTGGCAGGTATCGATCCGGCAGGGCTTCTTTCATGGCGGCGCAGTTACCGGCTTACGGACGGTGACGTGAACTATGCGATGGAATTCGCCGCGGTCGTGACGCAGGGCGTGCTCGAAGGACGATGGAAGGTCGCAAAATCCGAAGAGAGCGGGCAGGGCGGCTTTGCTGGCGGCAGCTCGGCTGGTGGCTTCGGCGGTTCCAGCGGTGGCGCCGGCGATCTGCACATGGCGGTCGAATTCTCGAGCCTCGAAGAATGGAACGATCTGCGCGGGCAACTGCTCGACGTGCCGGGAATCGACGACGTGCGCGTCGGGGCCGTGTCGGCGCGCAGCGCGGATGTCTCGCTGCGCTATCCCGGTGGGGGCACGGGGCTTGCCGCCGTGCTGGCGCGGCAGGGGCTTTCGCTCACCGGCGGAGGCGGAATGTGGGTGCTGAGATCGGGTTACTGATCCCGGAGTAGGCGTCAATAATCTCTATTTAAATCAGCATATTGACGTATTTTTTGTGCGCCGCGGCGTGCGAGATCGGGTGCAAAACGCGGCAGGCTGGCGTATGACGCGTCAACAGCCCTGCTGCTGGTCTCGGTCGGAAGCATGGCAGGAATTCGTCAGCTCGGCTGGCGGCGCTCGTGAAGCTCGTATCCAAATGAAAGGTCCGGGCAAGGAAGTTGAAAGCAGAACTACCCCGGATTTAATGACGTATGGTCGTGTTTCGAGCTTCAGGTCCCAGCCATTTGAACATCCCGAATCTCATCACCTTGGGGCGCGTCATTCTGGTGCCCGTCGTGTTCTGGCTGCTGGTGTCCGGACAGACGCAGCTTGCGTTCTTCGCGTTCGTGCTGGCGGGCGTTTCAGATGCGGTGGATGGCTTCATCGCAAAACGGTTCGGTCTTGCGACGGAACTCGGCGCCTATCTTGACCCGTTGGCAGACAAGCTTCTGATCGTTTCGATTTTTGTCGCCCTTGGCGTACGCGGTGCGCTGCCGTCTTGGCTCGTCATTGCGGTTGTTTCGCGCGATATTCTGATCGTCGTCGGGGTCATGCTGTCATGGCTTCTGGATCATCCGGTACGCATCAGTCCGCTCGTGGTCAGCAAGGCGAATACGGCGGCACAGATCGTGCTCGCCGGAACGGTGCTCGCCGATGACGGGTTCGGTCTCGGATTGGAGATCTTCCGCATCGGTCTGGTGTGGATTGTGGGGGCGCTTACGGTCGCCTCGCTCTGGGCGTATCTCAGGGCTTGGCTTCGACACATGTCTGGGTAAAGTTCCGCGTTCGGCCGCCGGTGCATTCGCGGCAGTTGTTCGGCATGTGCGGGTCTGGAATCCGGGCGCTAATCCGAGTGCTTTTGGCCGGCAGGTCCGCTCGTTCGGGCCACACACTTATTTCAGTCCGGGCAAATCGGGGACGGAGACACTATGCGCGCCGAGCGGCAGGTTTTGTTTTGGGGCACGGCGGCGGGATTACTCATCCTGACCATCGCGATGCTCAAGGAAATCCTGCTGCCGTTCGTTGCAGGCATTGCGGTCGCCTATTTCCTGAGTCCGCTGGCCGACAGGCTGGTTTCACTCGGACTCAACAGGGTGATTGCCTCGCTGTTGATCGTCGCGACGTTGGCGGTGGTGGTGATTGCGGCGGTCGTTCTTGTCGCGCCGATCATTCTGGCGCAGGCACAAGAGTTTGCGGCAGCGCTTCCGGGAGAGGTCACGCGCATCAAGGGCTTGCTCGAGATCTGGGCGCGCGAGCGGTTCGGACCCGGCTTTGGCGGTTTCGACGGGCAGATCGACCGGGCCTCCGACGCGCTCGCCGAAAACTGGGCGAGCCTCGCCGGCTGGGCCGCGACTTCGATCTGGAGCCGCAGTCTCGCGATCGTGAACTTCCTGGCGTTGATGCTGGTGACGCCGCTGGTCGTCTTTTATCTGCTGGTGGATTGGCATCCGATGCTGGAGAAGATCGACGGCTGGCTGCCGCGCGGGCACGCGGCTTCGATTCGGACGCTGGCGTCGGACATGAACGACGCGGTTGCCGCATTCGTGCGTGGGCAGGGCGCCGTTTGCCTGATCCTCGGCTCCTACTATGCGCTGGCGCTGTCGGCGGTCGGGCTCGACTACGGTCTCTTGATCGGCCTTGCCACAGGATTGCTCGCCTTCATTCCTTTCGTCGGCTGGGCGCTGGGCTTCATTACGGCGACGACGGTCGCGATCATTCAGTTCTGGCCTGAGCTTTTGCCGATCCTGATCGTTGTCGGTATTTTTCTCGCCGCACAAGCCGCAGATGCGGGGTTTCTCAGCCCGACCATCGTCGGATCCAAGATCGGCCTGCATCCGGTCTGGCTTATTTTTGCGCTGTTCGTGTTCAGCTATCTGTTCGGTCTCGTCGGCACGCTGGTTGCGGTGCCGCTCGCGGCTGCGCTCGGCGTGCTGATCCGCTTCGCGCTCGATGTCTATCTCAAGAGCCCGGTCTATCAGGGGCCACCGGCTGCGGCGCTGCCCGTCGACCCGGTTTCCGAAACCGAGATCACTCCATGACCGCACGCGCCAATGCCGGACCCGAGCAACTCGTACTCGCGCTCCCTCATCGTCAGGCGCAGGAAGCGCAGGACTTCCTCGTCAGCAGCTCCAATGCGGGCGCGGTGGATCTTGTTGACGGCTGGCCGGACTGGCCTCTGCACGCAGCGATCGTGGTCGGACCGTCGGGGGCCGGCAAAAGCCATCTCGCAAACGTGTGGCGGATGCGCTCGCAGGCCGCGGTGCTTGCTGCGGAAACGCTGGATGAAACCGCCGTTCCAATCTTCGAAGCGCGGCGCACGCTCGTGGTCGAAGATATCGATCGCGGCATCGGCAGCGAGCAGGTGCTGTTTCATCTGCTCAACCTTGCTCGCGAAAAGTCGGGCTCGTTGCTGATGACCTCGCGCGTCGCTCCGGGCGAGATGGTGATCGGGCTGCCGGATCTCAGGTCGCGGCTGAGGGCAATTCCGCCGGTTCTGATCGAGCCGCCGGACGAAGCGCTGATCCGGTCGGTGATGGTCAAACTGTTCGCGGACCGGCAGCTCGTCGTGGAACCGCATGTCGTGAGCTATCTTGCGCTCCACATGGAGCGCTCGATGGCGGCGGCGACGCGGCTGGTGGCGGATTGCGACAGGCTTTCGCTGGCGATGCAACGCAAAGTTACGCGCGCGGTGGCTGCGGCAGCATTGGCCCGAGAATCAAGCGAAGCGGACGAGGAAAGCGACGAGTAACGTTGTCATCATACTGTTGCACTCCCGACGCTTGATGCGCTCTTCTCATCGGCGGACCGGTTGCAGGAATTGGCAAAATGGCCTCTCAAAAAGGTAAGAACAAAGTGGACGCACGCGCACCGGCTCCGGCCCCGCAAGTTCCGGAAGGGCCCGATCGTTTCTATAACCGCGAGCTTTCCTGGCTGCAGTTCAACCGGCGTGTGCTCGAGGAAGCGCAAAACAAACAGCATCCGGTGCTCGAGCGGTTGCGCTTTCTTTCGATCTCGGCGTCGAACCTCGACGAATTCTACATGGTGCGCGCCGCCGGCATTTACGGGCAGATCGCGGCAGGCGTGACGACGCTGACCCAGGATGGACTGACGCCGAAGCAGCAGCTCACCGAGATCAACCGGTTCGCGGCGAAGCTGGTGGCCGACAAGCAAGCCGTCTGGATCGACCTCAAGAAGGAATTGGCCGCGGCCGGCATCGAGATCGTCGAACCGGTCAGCCTGACGCCTGGCGAAAAATCGTGGCTGCAGCGCCTGTTCATGTCGCACGTGTTCCCGATCCTGACGCCGATCGCCGTCGACCCCGCGCATCCGTTTCCGTTCATTCCGAACCTCGGCCTGACGATGGTCGTGTGGATGCAGCGCAAGAGCGATGCAAAGGCGATGAGCGGCCTCATTCCGATTCCAAGCCAGCTCGAACGCTTCATTCGGCTGAGGGCAGAAGATTCCGCCAGCGGGCCACTTCGTTTCATCCAGCTCGAAGAGATGATCGGCATGTTCATCTCGGAACTGTTTCCGGGCTTCGACGTGAAGAGCCAGGGTGCGTTCCGGGTCCTCCGCGACAGCGACGTGGAGCTGCAGGAAGAAGCCGAAGATCTGGTGCGGTCGTTCGAGACGCTGCTCAAGCGCCGGCGGCGCGGGCATGTGATCCGGCTCGAACTCGATGCGCGTATGCCGGACCGGCTCAAGAAGTTCGTCATCGACGAGCTGGAGGTGGGGGAGGAGTCGGTCTTCAGCAAGGAAGGGCTGCTCGGGCTGTCCGACACCTCGCAATTGATTGTCGCCGACAGGCCGGATCTCATGTTCGGCGTGTTCAATCCGCGCTTCCCGGAGCGTATCCGCGAATTCAACGGCGATTGCTTCGCGGCGATCAGCAAGAAGGATCTCGTCGTCCATCATCCGTACGAGAGTTTCGACGTGGTGGTGCAGTTCCTGCGGCAAGCCGTGGCGGATCCCAACGTGATGGCCATCAAATGGACGCTTTACAGAACCGGGCGCGACAGTCCGATCGTGCAGGCGCTCAAGGAAGCGGTGGAAGCCGGAAAATCGGTTACGGCGGTCGTGGAGCTGAAGGCGCGCTTCGACGAAGCCGCGAACATTCGCTGGGCGCGCGATCTGGAAAAAGCGGGCGTGCACGTGGTCTACGGCTTCATCGAGCTCAAGACCCACGCCAAGCTGGGGCAGATCGTGCGGCGCGAGAACTCGGAGCTCGTCACCTACTGCCACATCGGCACCGGCAACTATCATGCGCAGACGGCGCGCATTTATACGGATCTCTCGCTGTTCACGACGGACGCCGGTATCGCGCGCGACGTGACGCGCATCCTGAACTTCGTCACCGGCTACGGCGAGCCGGCGGAGCTCGAGCATGTGGCGGCAAGCCCGCGCGGTATCCGCAATCGCATCCTCGATCACGTCGAGCGCGAGATTGCTCACGTCAAAGCTGGCCGCCCCGGCGCGATCTGGATGAAAATGAACTCGCTCGTGGACGCGCAGATCATCGATGCGCTTTACGAAGCGAGCCAGGCTGGCGTCGAGATCGATCTCGTCGTGCGTGGCGTTTGCTGTCTCAAGCCGGGCGTGCCGGGTCTGTCTGAAAACATCCGCGTCAAGAGCATCATCGGCCGCTTCCTCGAACATGCCCGTATCTACTGTTTCGGCGAGGGCGAGGGGCTGCCGTCTCCGAACGCAGCCGTCTACATCAGCTCGGCCGACATGATGCCGCGCAACCTCGACCGGCGCGTCGAGGCGATGGTGCCGATCAAGAACGTCACCGTGCACGAGCAAGTGCTCGATCAGATCATGGTCGCCAATCTCAAGGACAACCAGCAGAGCTGGGAAGTGAAAGCGGACGGTTCGTCTTCGCGCGTTGCGCCGGAGCCGGGAGAAGCTCCGTTCAATGCTCATAAGTACTTTATGACCAATCCTTCGCTGTCAGGCCGTGGACAGGCGCTCAAGAAACATTTTCCACCCCGGTTTGATCTGCAAAAAGACTAGACCACGCGCGCCGGAGACCCTATCAGTCTGTCGCGAGACGCTGGGTCCGGATGCCGGGCCTAAACTTATGATGTAGAGCGTGTTTCACGTCCTCAATTGCCGGTAAACGCTCTTAGTCGGTTCGTGCTTCCAATCGGGCTCGGATACTTGCATGGCTCTGCCATGACCGGGTCGCACTCCGGGGCAAGTCCGGGACGGACTTTTAGGGAAGCACTCTAGGCAGGACTCATCAGTGAGCTTGACGCAGGTGTTTGGCGCGCGGGGAAAAGCAGCGGAGCTCGAACCGCTCGGCGTCATTGACATCGGGTCGAACTCGGTGCGCCTCGTGGTGTACGAGGGTGCCGTGCGCGCCGCGATGCCGATCTTCAACGAAAAGGTCCTGTGCGGGCTTGGCAAGTCTCTCGCCTCGACCGGGCATCTCGGCGAGGAAGGCGTGGAGCGCGCGCTCGAGGCGTTGCGCCGGTTCCGGACCGTCGCGCGTATTCTCAAGGTCAAGAATCTGCGCGTGCTTGCCACGGCTGCCGTGCGTGAAGCCGCCGACGGGCCAAGCTTCATCCAGCGGGCTGAGAAAGCAGCCGGCGTTCGTATCGAGGTGCTGTCGGGCGAGCAGGAAGCGCAACTCGCGGCTTACGGCATCCGCATGGGCTTCGTGAACGCGGATGGCCTCGCGGGTGATCTCGGCGGCGGCAGCCTTGAAGTGATCGACATCTACAAGGACCGGCTCAACGATGCGGCGACGCTGCCGCTCGGCGGTCTTCGCCTCATCGACCAGACCGGCAACAAGATCGAGCGCGCCCTGCCTGTCGTCGACGAGGCGGTGGCGCAGGTCAACTGGTTGATCAATGGACGTGGCCGTCCTTTTTACGCCGTGGGCGGCACGTGGCGGGCGCTGGCAAAGCTCCATATGGAGCACACGAACTATCCGCTGCGCGTCATGCACGGCTATTCCATTCCAACGCGGGAAGCCATCGAGTTCTGCCAGTTCGTGAGGCGCGCGAAAAAAGCTTCGACGCTGAAAGGCATGGAAGACGTTGCGCGGGCGCGGCGCGACGTGGTTCCGTTTGGCGCCCTGGTGCTCGAGCGGCTGCTCGAAGCGCTGGCGCCGTCGGAGGTTGTATTCTCGGTCTACGGTATCCGCGAAGGTCTGCTGTTCAGCCTGATGACCCCGCACGAGCAGGCGAAGGACCCGCTGCTATGCTACTGCGAGGACTACGCGAAGCTCCGCTCGCGCTCCGTTACACATGCGCACGAGCTTTGTGCGTGGACCGATGCCTTGTTCGAGGGCGAGGGCCTCAAGGAAACCGAGGAGGATCGCCGGCTCCGGCACGCGGCGTGCCTGTTGTCGGACATCGGCTGGCGTGCGCATCCCGACTATCGGGGTGAGGAGAGCCTCAATGTTGTTTCGCACGCGGGGCTACCGGGCATCGATCATCCGGGACGGATCTTTCTGGCGCTCGCGGTCTACTATCGCCACGTGGGGTCGGATGACGCGAAGGGTGACGAGCTTTCCACGCGCCTTCGGCTTTCGGTCAGCAAGCGGGCACAGAAGCGCGCCCGCATCATCGGCGCGGCGATTCGCGCCGCCCATATGCTCTCGATCGGAATGCCGGGCGTGATCGACGAGACTAAGCTCTCGTACGAAGGCACGAAACTGGTGCTGACGCTTCCCAAGACTTACGCCTCCCTCGACGGGGAGCGCCTGCGGCGGAGGTTCGCATCCCTGGCGGAACTCTTGGCGCGGGAGCCGGAGATCCGCATCCTGGGATAGACATGCGCCATTTTAGATCTGGTGTCGGGCGCTTTACTTCCCGTATCTATCGGTGTCCGGCTGCGCTTCGCAGCTGGGATCCCAGACAAGTTTTAGGCTTTTCCTGGGAGTATCGTTTGCCCCGATTTTCGGGAAGCACTGGTAGGACCGCCTTCCGTCATGGCCGATGATCCGTACGATATCCTGGGCGTGCCACGCAGTGCGACCGAAGATCAGATCCGGAAGGCTTATCTCAAGCTCGTGAAAGAGCTTCACCCTGACGTGAACCCGTCGAAGAAGGCGGAGGAGCGCTTCAAGCTGGTGACGGCGGCGCACGACATCATCGGTGATCCGGATCGGCGCCGGCAGTACGATAACGGTGAAATCGATGCGTCGGGCGAGCCGCGGCGGCACAGCTATCGGCCGCAAGGCGCAGGGGCCGGCGCGCGTTCGCGCGGGGCCGGTGGGCCGATCTTCGAGGATTTCGGCGACGTTTTCTCGGATCTCTTTTCAGGCGGCGGCCGCGGCGGAGCGCGCGGCGCTGGTTTCTCAACCAAAGGGCGGGATGTCCGCTATACGCTCGACGTCGACTTCCTGGAAGCCGTGCAAGGCGCCAAGAAACGGGTGACGCTGCCGGACAACGGTGTTCTCGATCTGGCGGTTCCGGAAGGGGTGTCTGACGGGCAGGTGCTGCGGTTGCGCGGGCGCGGCGAGGCCGGCATTGCGGGGGGCGAGGCGGGTGACGCCCTGGTCGAGATCCGTATCCGGCCGCATCGCGAGTTCCGGCGCGAGGGCGACGACATCCTGATCGAAGTGCCGATCACCATCGACGAAGCGGTGCTCGGCGGTAAAGTCGAGGTGCCGACGGCTGGTGGCCGGGTGCAGCTCTCGATCCCGAAAGGTACCAGCTCGGGACAGGTCCTGCGGCTCAAGGGCAAGGGCGTGCGAAACGCTGCAACGGGTGGCGTGGGCGACGAGCTGGTCACGGTGCGGATCGTGTTGCCGGAGACGATCGACGACAGCTTGTCGTACTTCCTGACCGAGTGGCGTCAGAAGAACAAATACGATCCCAGGAAATAGGCCAGCGGGTAGCCGGCCGCGATTTCTCTGACCTGCCCGTTACCGGCTGTCTTCGTTCAGCTATTGGGAAGGCTGAGGGCGAGAACCTCGCCTTTGGCGAGAGTTAGCGCCAGCTCGCCCCGCTTGAGCTTGAGCGCGTCCTCGCCGAACAGCTGACGACGCCAGCCTTTGAGCGCGGGGACGTCGGGCTCGGCTTCGCTGGCAATCCGCTCCAGATCCTCGGAATCGGCGATCAGTCGCGGTGCGACGCGGTGACGGGCGGCGGAGGCCTTCAGCAGCACCTTCAGAAGCTCGATTGTCGCGGTGGCTTCCGCTGACATCGGCTGGTTGTGCGGCAGGGCCGGGACCGTCTTGGGATCGCGCTCGAGGCCGCGCTTCACGGCATCGATGATGTCCTTGGCGCGCTGGGAGCGAGAGAAGCCATCGCTCAACGTGCGCAGCTCAGAAAGTTTTTCCGGGGCCGTCGGCTGCTGGTTGGCGATGTCGTAGAGGGCCTCGTCGCGCAGGATGCGCCCGCGCGGAACGTCCTGGGCCTGGGCCTGACGCTCACGCCAGGCAGCCAGCTCGATCAATACGGCCAGGGCTTTGCGGTTCTTGACGCGCATCTTGAGGCGCTGCCACGCATTTTCAGGGTGACTCTCGTAGGTGGAGGGGGCCGTAAGCTCGGCCATTTCCTCGTCAAGCCAGAACGCGCGACCGGTGGTTTCCAGCTCGATCTTGAGATGGGTGTAGATGTCCCGCAGATGGGTGACGTCGCCGATTGCGTAGACGAGCTGCTTTTCCGAGAGCGGCCGCCGGCTCCAATCGGTGAATCGCGAGCTTTTGTCGAGGTCGCGCCCGGTGACCTTCTTGACGAGATTGACGTAGCTCACGCTCTCGCCGAAGCCGCAGACCATGGCCGCGATCTGGGTGTCGAATATGGGGGTCGGGATGAGGCCGGCTTCCGAAAAGACGATCTCGACGTCCTGGCGGGCGGCGTGGAACACCTTCACGACGCTTTGGTCCGCCATCAGCTTGTAGAAGGGCTCGAGGTCGATGCCCTCGGCGAGCGGATCGACGATTACCTCCTCGTCCGGGCCGGCAAGCTGGATCAGGCAGAGATCGGGCCAGAACGTCTGCTCGCGCATGAACTCGGTATCGACGGCGACGTAATCGCCGGCCGCGAGCCTGGAGCAGGTTTCGGAAAGGGCAGAAGTGGAGGTAATGACGCGCATTGCGGGACGTTTATAGACAGGCCGAAGGCGGCTGTCGCTAGGCTTGAGCATGGAAAGAGCATTTTCTTGCTGCAGGCCGTCCGGGTGCTCGGCCCGGCTGCCCAGGCGCCATTGGGACGGCTGGCTGAACCTCGTTAGGGGCGGGAGGCGGCTGAAGCGCGTCCGGCAACACCCCGCGTCTTTTTTTGGCGGCGTTCACGATCCCCACAAAATAATCCCGTCGAAAAAGTGAATTGGGGGGTGCGACATCTAGTCAAGAAAACGCTGGTGATGTATAAAATTGCCAGGCGCGGGTTGCTGTGTTGCGTGGTTTTCAGTTCGGCGAAATATCGGAATTGACCAACTTTTAAAGTTGGTGTTCTGAATATAAATTGTCGCCTGACGATCCCTGCATTTCTATAAAATTTCAACCAGGATTTGCGCCGCGATTCTGTGCGCCGTGTCATTGCCACGACGTTATGTGGCGCGTGCGTGCGTATAGTGCTTTCGATCTCTGGATCTGCGGCTCGATCTGGCTCTCCAGATCGGCGAGTTGCGTGGGAGTTCGGCGTGCAAGAGCTTGGCAGGCATAAGCCTATTATCAGTGTACGATCTCCGGTGCTTCAGCGGTATCCTTTCGAGGGACGCGCCTCCCACGAGCGTGCTGATCCTGGGCCGGCGGTGCAACTCATCGCGCGTGATGTCTTCGTCTCCGAGACGGCGATCAAGCTCGATCAGATGCTGGTCGAAATCAAATCCCTGGGTCGCGAAATTCAAATCATAAAAAGCGATATCGCGGAACTCCGTGACGATGCGGCGCAGAATTTCCGATTTTCTCAAATGGTCGATCGCGAGCACAAAACGCGTACTGCCAAGCTCGACGATCTATCTCGGCGCTTCGATTATCTGAAAACCCGATTTGACGCGATCGATGGAAATTCGAAAGGTGATTATCACGCTTTTCGAAGTTTTGAGGATATCAGCCGCCGGTTGACGGAGCTTGGGTCGATCGAGCGCGATTTCAGGGGGGTCGCAGGGAAGCTCAAGCTCAGCGTCGCGTTGTTCTCGGCTTCGGTGCTGGTCTGGTTCCTGGTGCTCGTTACCGGCTAAGCGAAGCCCGCTGTCCGGTGTCGACGCGGAGTTACGGATGTTCCCTAAGATCGGAGCTTCCCGTCGCCGCTTCCTCCTGATCGTTTTCCCGGATTTTCGTGTCCAGGGTGCGTTATCCCGCGCCCCATGATGCTCATGCCCCTGAGCCTTGACTTTGGGGGGGCGCCATGCGCTTTTCCGCCAGCAAAATTTGCGGGGAATTGCCCTGATTGCGCGGATCCGGAGGGCCGGCCGCGGGAATTCGGGGCCTTGAGGTATTGGGCAGATGGCAGAGGCAAAAAAAGCAGTAGCGGGCGGAGCGGGCGCGAGCGGGGGGCTCCATCGCTACCGGTCACATACCTGTGGGGCGCTTCGGAGCGCCGACATCGGCACCACGGCGCGGGTTTCGGGCTGGGTTCATCGCGTGCGCGATCACGGCGGCGTTCTGTTCATCGACTTGCGCGACCACTATGGCGTTACCCAGGTGGTGGCCGATCCGGACAGTGCTGCTTTCAAGATGGCTGAGGCGGTGCGATCGGAGTGGGTGATCCGCGTCGACGGCAAGGTGCGCCAGCGTCCGGAAGGTACCACGAACGCCGACCTGCCGACCGGCGAGATCGAACTTTACGCCATCGAGATCGAAGTGCTGTCGGAAGCCAAGGAGCTGCCGGTTCCGGTGTTCGGGGAGCCCGACTATCCGGAGGACCTGCGCCTTACCTATCGCTTCCTCGATCTGCGCCGCGAGACCCTGCACGGCATCATCATGAAGCGGCTTCAGATCACGAAGTCGCTCCGCACGCGTATGCACGACGCCGGCTTCAACGAATTCCCGACGCCGATCCTGACGGCTTCTTCACCCGAAGGCGCGCGCGACTTCCTGGTGCCGTCGCGCATCCATGCTGGCAAGTTCTACGCGCTGCCGCAGGCGCCGCAGCAGTACAAGCAGCTGCTGATGGTTTCGGGTTTCGATCGTTACTTCCAGATCGCGCCGTGCTTCCGCGACGAAGATCCGCGCGCCGACCGGCTGCCGGGCGAGTTCTATCAGCTCGACCTCGAAATGAGCTTCGTCGAGCAGGAAGACATCTTCCAGACGATGGAGCCGATCCTCACCGATGTGTTCGAGGAGTTCAGCGAGGGCAAGCGCGTCGACCGCGGCTGGCAGCGCATTCCCTACGACACGGCGATTTCGAAGTACGGCTCCGACAAGCCGGACCTGCGCAACCCGATTGAGATGCAGGACGTGACCGAGCATTTCCGCGGCTCGGGCTTCAAGGTGTTCGCGGGGATGATCGAGAAGGACCCGAAGGTTCGCGTATGGGCGATCCCGGCGCCGGGTGGCGGTTCGCGTGCGTTCTGCGACCGCATGAATGCCTGGGCGCAGAAGGAAGGCCAGCCCGGCCTCGGCTATATCTTCTGGCGCGAGGAAGAGGGTGCGGCAGGCGCGGGTCCGATCGCGAAGAACGTTGGTGCGGAGCGCGCGACTGCCATCCAGGCTCAGATGGGCCTCAAGACGGGTGATGCCTGCTTCTTCACGGCCGGTGATCCGTCGCGGTTCTACAAGTTCGCAGGGCTTGCGCGCGACGAAGTCGGCCGCGAGCTGAAGCTGATCGACGAAGGCCGTTTCGCGTTCGCGTGGATCGTCGACTTCCCGTTCTATGAGTGGAACGAGGACGAGAAGAAGATCGACTTCTCGCACAACCCGTTCTCGATGCCGCAAGGTGGGCTTGAAACGCTGCAGGCGGCCAAGGGGCCTGAGGACTATCTCAAGATCAAGGCGTTTCAGTACGACATCGTCTGCAACGGCTACGAGATCGCGTCGGGCGGCGTGCGCAACCATCGCCCCGATGCGATGATCGCGGCGTTCGGTGTGGCGGGGCTCGGGCCGGAGGTCGTGGAAGAGCGCTTCGGCGGAATGCTGCGTGCGTTCCAATACGGCGCTCCGCCGCATGGCGGCATGGCGGCCGGTATCGAGCGCATGGTGATGCTCCTTACGGGTACCAAGACGGTGCGCGACGTGGCCTTGTTCCCCATGAACCAGCAGGCCAACGACTTGCTGATGGGTGCGCCGAGCGACGTTTCGCCGAAGCAGCTCCGTGAGCTGTCGATCCGCGTCGTTGCGCCGGAGAAGAAGTAGCCCTTCATTCAGCGATGGGTGGGCGCGTTCAGCGCCCGCCTACGCCGAGGCCGTCGAGGTAGATGAGGACGGCGGCTTCGAGCAGTTCCTCGGCCTGCATCGGGATCGGACGGCGGGCGTTGTCGCCGCGGGCAAAAAGCGCCGCGATGCCGTGCGAAAGCGACCAGATGTGCAGCGCCATCATCAGCGGTGGCGGACGGCGCTCCTTCGGCAAGGTTCCGATCAGGGCTTCGCAGCCGTCGCGCAGAACGCCGAAGGCCCGATCGCCTTCGGCACGGACCTCGGGATAGTCCGCCAGCGACAAGCCGGATTCGAACATGGCCGAGAAGTATGCGGGCTCTCGGCTTGCGAATGCCAAATAGGCCGCGCCCAGCCGGTTGAAGGCTTCGCGCGGGTTCGGGCGGCCCTCGTTCCAGGCCGCGAGTAGTGCCTGCGTGAAGGCCTCGAAGCCCCGCTTGGCAACATCGGCAATGAGGGCGTCCCGGTCGCGGAAATGGCGGTAAGGCGCGGCCGGCGATACGCCCGCCGCGCGTGCGGCCTCCGCGAACGTGAACCCGGCCGGACCCTTCTCGCGGATCAGGTTCAGGGCGGCCTCGATCAAGGCCTCGCGCAGATTTCCGTGATGATAGCGGCGGCGCTGGCCGGGACCGCGGTCTTTGTGCCAATTCATGCGCGGGAGTGTAGCTTATTCGGAGGCCGCGGGCAGTAGCCAGTAGGACTGCGGGTTTTGGGGGGAAGAGGGTGACGGTGATCTATGTAGACGCGGATGCGTGTCCGGTTAAGGACGAGGTCCAGCGCGTGGCGGGCCGGCACGATTTCGCGATCGTCTACGTGTCGAACGCCTGGATGCGGTTGCCCGAGGGCCTGAAGGTCGAGCGGATCATTGTGCCGGACGGGCCGGATGCGGCGGACGACTGGATCGCGTCACGTATCGGCAAGGGTGACATTGCGGTGACGGCCGACATTCCGCTGGCGGCGCGATGCCTCAAGGCGGGCGCGCAGGCGCTTGGCCCGACGGGGAAGCCCTTCACCGACGCAAGCATCGGAATGGCGCTCGCGATGCGCGATCTTTCCCGGCATTTGCGCGAGACCGGCGAGAGCCGTGGGTTGAACGCTTCCTTCACGCGCCAGGACCGCTCGCGGTTTCTCGAGGCGCTGGAGCTTGCCGTGCAGAAGGCGAAGCGGGGGTAGGAAACGGGCCGCAGGCAGCGGGCAACTGGCAGGCAGCAAGCGTCGCGACATGCCTCGCGCCGATCCTGCCTTACCGGGTGTGTAGCCAGCTCAGCGCTTGATTGCGCGCAGCTCTTCGGTGATGCGCGCCGACTGGGACGGCCAGCTTGCCGCGAGCCAATCGTCGGTTCCGAACAGCCAATACCAAAAGCGGTTGCGGCGGTAATATTTCTCGACGGTGATCCGGTGCATCTTGTCGACGGTTGCCGACAGGGTTTCGAGCATTTCGACCGGCTTGGCGGTCGCTTTTTCCAGGCTGTCGATGCGGCTGGCGAGCGCGGCGAATGCGTTGGTGGCGTCGATGGCCTGCACATCGAACGATGTTGCAAGCGTGTGCTGGTTGGTGCTGATCTTGGCGAGGCCGTCGTGCACCTCGGTCAGGTCCTGCGTCAGCGCGTCGGAGAAGCGCGAGAAGCTTTCCTGGCCGGACGCGCTTTCCTGCGAGATGACTTCAGTCAGCCGGGTGATCTCTTCGCGCAGGCTCGCGCGCTCCCGGGCTGCAATCGAGACCGCGTTCTCGCTTTTTGCGACAAAGCCATTGAGGGCTTCCTCCAGCGCTCCGAGGCGGCGATGGGCTTCGGCGAGGCCGTCTGTTGCGGCTGAATGATGCGCGTCGCTGTTTGCGGAAAGCGCGTTCAGATGCTCGACAAGCGGGTTCGAGACGAGCGCCGTGATCTCTCCCGGCTGGCGGCCGAGCGCTGCGGATAGCTCGCCAAGGTCCGTGGACAGCTCACCTAGCTCTGTGGATAGCTTCTGTGCGCTTGCCTCGGCATTTTCGCGATCGGCGGAAGCGGAGACTTCGATCACCTCGAGGCGATCGAGCAGCGGGCCGAGATCGACGGCGGCGCGCGACGCCAGGGTTTCGACGGCTGAGCGCGTGATCGATATTTCGCTCTGAAGGGCGCGTTCGAGCAGGCCGAGACGATCCTGCAGCGGACCGAGGTCGGTGCCGATGACGGGATTGCGCGCGGTCAAAAAGGCTTGCTCGAGGTTTTGAAGGCGATCTCCGTAAACCGATTGCAGCTTGTCCTGACCCAAGCCGCCAAAGCGGGACGTATCTTCACGCTGTGCCATGAGCTCTCGCTGCAGGTCTTGCAGCACTCCCGATAAGATCTGACGTTCTTTTGCGAGTTCGGTGGTCAAGGTGCGTACCGACTGCTCGATGGAGTCGATGCGCGAAGTCTGGTTCTGGGTGTCGGCCGCTGCCGGTGCAGTGCGGTCGGTGGTGGCGGTGCGCTGGGATTTGGAGTTTCCACGCGAGCGCGTCTGAACGATTTCCGTCTCGATGGTTTCCGCCGGCGGCGGAAGGGGACGGGGCAGGCCGCCGGGAATGAGGCGTGCGAGATTTCTGAATTCCACGCCGCTGTCGAACAGCGCGTAGACGATGTCTGCCACGCTGACGGGGGCCTGGCGGCGGTAGGCGCGGCCGGAAGCCAGCCGCAGTACTTCCTCGAAGCTGTCGGAGCGCCGCGGCGTTGATTTGCCGTTACCGTGAACTGTCGGGATTTCGGTTGCGACGAAGGTTGCCGCATCGCGTCGCAGTGCCGCCACGCGCACGCCGCGCTCGGACAGCACCTCGGCCGCATCGTCAATGCGGGTCAGGGCATAGATCAGATGCTCAAGGTAAACTTCGGGCGCACGATGAGCGGAAGCGACGTCGAAGGCATGATTGCAGCAGTCGAGAACGGTCTCGTCGACCCAGATCGGCGCTCCCCGATGGGCTGTAGAAGTCCGTGACCTGTGCGCGACGACGAAGGGGTCGGTCGATTGCGGCGCGGAAAGATCACCGGGTGCGGGATCCGGCGTTCTCAAATCGAGATCGTCACCGCGATAGGCCATTCACTCAACTCCCCTCACGCAACGAGAAAGACAGGGCAAGCCGCGGTCCTTCATCGTCCCCCGGCGCGGTGCCTGCGAGATCGGCGAGGTCTCAATTTTTGCCCCGTCCGCCGCTTGGTTGCATCCGCGCGCTAACAGACAATAACCTCTTCCGCCGTGAGGAGCGAGTGGGGCGTTTACGATGGCGCAAACGTGGTAAACCGCACCGCTCGGATCCGCGTCAGGCCTTGTTGTGCCTAGAATTTCGCGTCATGCCGGGGCCAGAATCGATGCTAAAATCGCGGATCAGAGCTGAGAGAGCCGGGCGTGAACGTCATTAAAAATCGCTCCGTGGAGCGCAAAAGACGAGGTCCTTCGAGGGCTGCGCTTGTCGTGGGAGCCGTCGTCTCGATCACAGCGCTTACTGTCGATGCGCGCTTGCTCGGAACCGGACCGAGTGTCGCCATCGCGGCTCCGGGAGATGCCAAGCCCTACGACGATAAGCTCATGCGACTCGCGGAAATTCTCGGGGCCGTTCACTATTTGCGCGAGCTCTGCAGCGCCAATGACGGACAGTTGTGGCGCGAGCGGATGAAAGAATTACTCGATACCGAAGGTGGAACGGCGTTGCGCCGCGCGCGTCTGACGCGTAGCTTCAATCAGGGATATCGCAGCTATCGCCGGACTTATTCGACCTGCACGCCAACCGCGCAGTCGTCGATCGAGCGCTTTCTGGCCGAAGGCATTCAGATCGGCGACGGGCTCGTCAAGAGCACGCCGTAATTGCCGGTCTATGCATGGGTTCCACGCTGGTTTCTCGCGGATCGCGCGAAACAGTGGGTAGCGGGTAGTTTACTGTGAATTACCACGACATCTGGCCGCGCGGGGAACGCGTGTTAGGTGTACCGTCAATGACGGGGCGAGACTTGTGAAGCAAGGGGTGGCTTGGCTGAGCTCTCGAACCAATTTCCTGGGGGAAGGACCGTGATGGCATCGCATACCGAACTCACTTCATCTGAAGACCTAAGCTTCCGCGCCCTCAGCCTTATTCTGGCTGCATGGGACGAAGGCACCGAGAGCGGCGTTGCGCCTGAGCAGATGGCTTACGCGGCCTTGTTCACGGCGTTGACGGATCTCGTCTCGCTCTATGGCGAAGACGCCGTGAAGAAGCTTGCTTGCGGGCTTGAGCGGCGGATCGACCTTGGCGAGTTTACTCTCGACCGGAACGTTCAATAACCAAAACAAGTCAGTGAGCCGGAGCGGCGCGGGGCCGTCTCCTGGCTGACGCTCGCGGTCCATACCGTGAGGGTGACTTCCCCGAAAGCGCCCCTTAGGGCAGCGATTTCCAGATCATCTCGCCCACCAGAAGGGCGCCGAACCCAAGTAGCAGCACGCCGGAAATTCGGTTGGTCTGGGCCAAGTGCGCCGGGCTGAACCGGTGGCGCAATTTTCCGATCAGGCGCGAGAGTCCGAGCCACCACAGGAAGCTGCCTCCCATGATCGAGGCGACCATGGTGAGGACATCCACGTAGCTGTGCACCTCGACGAAGGTGCTGATACCTCCGAAAATAGCGAACAGCCCCAGCACCGCACCGGGATTGGTGATGGTGAGGAAGAACGTTTTCGGAATGTCCCAGGCGTAGTCGCGCAGAGAGGCCGCGTCATCGGTTTCGGACTGTAAGGTCGTGAGGCGCGGGGGAGCGAAGTAGAGCTTGAGGCCGAACGCGAACAACGCGAGCCCGCCTACAATCTGAATGCCGTCGCGATGATGCTCGATCGCGCCCGAGATGGCGCCGACGCCAAGCCCTGCGAAGAGTGCGATCAGCCCATCGCCAAGGGTGGCGCCGATGCCCGCGGCCATGCCGCCCCAGAATCCTCGCTCGATCGCGCGCTGAATGCAGAGGACGTTGACGGGGCCGACAGGAGCGGCAACAAGCACCCCGATGACTATTCCGACGGGAATGATGAGAAGGTTGGGAACTAGCTGCATGTGCGCCACCGCGGCGACAGAGCTATATCAACTTCCGGCATTGCACCTCGATCAGGACCTAGCCGCTAGGTCAGTGGAAGGAAACAGGAGCGTCATGCGTCAGGAACCGAGGGTGCTCGAATTTGGCTCTGATGGAAAGTGGCGCGCTTGCTCCCCCACAGCCAAGACTGCGAAGCGGAATACCCAGGCGCGGCCCGTGCTGCCGCGGGTTTTTCGGGGCTGCTGGACGATGCCATTGGTAGCGATGGCAATTTACCTTGTCCATGCGGTTTACCCCGGTGTCGAAGCCATGGCCGGCGGTTCTGCCGCTCCTCCCTCCGGAGAAACCCCTGCGAAAACGCGTGCCGTGGCCAAGGAGCGCGCGTTTCATGGCACGCTACCTCAAAGCGTCGCCGACATGCGCGAGCAGATCCTGGCCGCGATCGTTGCGGGGGACGTGGCGGAGCTTCGCGATGCGATCGAATGGAACGAGATTAAGCCGGACTTCGGCAAGGAGGCCGGCACGGATCCGTTCGCGTACTGGAAGAAAATCTCGAGCGACGGTGAAGGGCGCGAGGTGCTGGCCATTGCGGCCAATCTTCTGTCTCTCGCGCCCGCGCGTCTTGCGATTGGCAAAGATCCCGAGAATACGTTGGTTTACGTATGGCCCTATCTCGCGGAGCTGCCGCTGGACCAGTTGACGCCCGCTGAGGAGGTCGATCTCTATCGCCTGGTGCCGGCGACGACGGCCAAGGCCATGCGCGACGCCAAAAAATGGACGTGGTGGCGGATCGCGATCGGCGCCGACGGGACCTGGCACACGTTCCGGAAATACGACTAGCCGGAGATACGACGGATCAATTGCCGGTGCGGCATGAAGGGCCTTGCTCTGGTTCTGGTTATTTCCCATCAGTATCAAACAATTCTGGCAGTACGTGCATGTGACTGGAAGCTTGGATATAGTGCCCCCATGTAACCGGTGGCGCCCCTTGCTGACCGTGCCCGGCGTTTCCTGTCGTGTGGTTTCGACGGAAGCCGAATTTCATCCCGGATGTCCCTGCGTGGTGTCCGGGGCAGGCTTCCTGGAGCCGTTTTGCGTAACACGAGGTTTGAATGATGTTTGGTTTGAGAGTTTCCGCGCTCGCGATGGGCGTTGCGTTCGTTGTGGTCGGTGCGGCGACGCCGGCTTCGGCCCAGAGTTTACAGTGGGGCTTATGGGGCGAGCCGCCTGAGCGGGGCGCGCGTTCGAACCTCGGCGCCTCTCCGACGATCATCAAGCCGACCGAGCTTTCGCAGGGGGGCGGGCGTCCCTCCATCTCACCAAAGACCCCGCAGACAACCAGCTTCCAGAACGGCTTTGCGCCGGGCTCGATCGTGATCGATACGGCGGGGCGTAAGCTCTACTACACGCTCTCGAAGAGTTCGGCCTATGTCTATCCGATTGCGGTGGGCAAGCAGGGCTTCGCCTGGACGGGCGTCGAGCGCGTCTCGCGCATCGAGGACTGGCCGGATTGGATCCCGCCCGCGGAGATGCGCCAGCGCAAGCCGGGGCTGCCGGTGCGAATGACGGGCGGTCTCAGAAATCCGCTCGGCGCGAAGGCGATCTATCTCGGCAACACGCTTTACCGGATCCATGGCACGAACGATTCCAAGTCGATCGGATCGGCTTCTTCGTCGGGCTGCTTCCGGATGCACAACGAGCACGTCGTGCACCTTGCCGAGCACGTCAACGCGTCAACGACCGTTTATGTCATGAAGCGCCTGCCGGCTTCAGGCATCGTGATGCCGCCGGTCGTGGCCGTGAAGAAGGCGCCCGAGCCCGCAGCGGAAGCGCCGCAGGCTCAGCCCGCCCAACCCGACGCGCAAGCGCCGGCATCGGAGGCAACGCCGCCGAGCGAAGCCGCGCCTGCGGCTCCCAAGGATCAGGGGATCTGACGCGGGCTGACGGTTTGCAGGGGCCTAGTGAGTGGCCTTGTTTCAGGTCGTGGGCTCAGCCCACGACCTTGCCTCAGGTCCTGCGGGGCTGGGACTGTCGGAGAAGGTGCGACTTTTAGGCCGCGGACGTGACAGGGATATTCTCTCTCGCGTATAGACGCGGGCGAGCCGCAAGCTTAAGCGCCTGGTCGACGTGGACGAGCACACGAACCGGGTGGTGCCGAGGCGGCAACTACAATAAGGTGCGATTCTGACCACCTCGCGGATGCCCGCGAGGTTAAGACGCGCACGCGAGCGCTTATCGGAACAAACGAGGTCAGGACAATGAGCAACGCAATCTCACTTGAGCTTCTGGCCTTCAACCTGAAGCTGCTCGGCCGTCAGCGCCGCAAGAGCCTGCTGATCAGCGCGGGCCGCCCCGAAGACAAGAAGCGAATGCTTCCCGCCATTCGGCGCATTCTCACCCTCGACGTCGAGCTTTACGCGACGCCCGGTACCTACCGCTTCTTCAAAGAGCATGGGATCAACAGCACCGAGATCCACAAGATCACCGACGGGCGCTCTCCCAACATCCTTTCGTTCCTCAAAGCCAACCGCTTCGATCTCGTCATCAACGTGCTGACGGGCGATGAGGACTACGATGAAGGCTCGGACGCGAAGCTGATCCGCAAGCTGTCGATCGAGAACGGCATTCCTCTGATCACCGACGCGGATGTCGGGATCGCGACGCTCGAACAGATCATCATCGACGCCGAGCGCGGTACCTATCGCTACCGGCTCGCCGACGATAGCGAGCCCTGGAATTTGAGACTGCGGTTCCTGCAGGCGGCCGAGCGGCTTGGCGGTCTTGCCAACCATCACGCGCATTTCGACAAAGCTTACCTCATCACGCACGAGAACCTGCGCTTGAGCCAGGTCGATATGCAGAAGAAGTGGGAGCTTTATCGCTACCTCAAAGAGAATTACACGCACGACGACCTGGTGGAGCGCATCAGCCGCGGCCTGGAGATGATGATCCAGCAGGGCGCGACCTACTGCCGGACCATGGTGGATGCGGACAGCACGGTCGGCCTTTTGCCGATCAAGGCCGCGCTCGAGGTTAAGCAGCGCTACAAGGATCGCATCCTGTTCGAAGTCGGCGTGCAGCCGCTGCAGGGCGTGCTCGATCCGGCGACCTTCCAGCAGTATGCCGAGGCTTGCGAGCTTGCGGATTATTGCGGCGGCTTGCCCTCGCGCGATCGTCCGAAGCCCGAGAAGCATCTCGATGTGGTTCTCTCGCTCGCTAAGAAGCTCGGCAAGCCGGTTGACGTCCATATCGACCAGGAGAACAATCCGCTCGAGAACGAGACGGAGCTTCTGGCCGAGAAGACCATCGAGCACGGTATGCAGGGACGCGTGTTCGGCGTTCATGCGATCTCGCTGTCGGCGAAGGAAGACCGCGAGCAGGACCGTATCATCGAGAAGGTCCGGGAAGCCGACATGGGCATCATCATCTGCCCGTCGGCGGCGCTCAGCATGAAGCAGTTGCCGATGACGGCGCCGTTGCACAACTCGATCGCACCCTACGTCAAGCTGCGGGAGGCCGGTGTGCGCTGCTATCTCGGCGTCGACAACGTCCACGATCTTTTCATGCCGATGGTGGACGGCGACATCTGGACCGAAGCACGGATGCTGATGGAATCCACGCGATTCTACGATATCGATGCGGTAGCCGAGTGGGCCTGCCAGAAGCCGATCGCAGCGAATGCACAGGCGGGCTCTGAGCCGGTCAAGGCTGCCAAGTCTGCAGCCAAGGCCGCATCAACCGGGAGTGACGCCAGCGACGCGGCGCTTCTCAAGAAGCGTGCTGCCGGCGGCCGTCAGCCGCGGTAGCAGGGGCGCGGGTTTGCGTACCGAGAGACAGAGACCATGAGCGCCACAGGTTCGTCGTACGTGTCGGTGCTCAAGGATCGTGGCGTGGTCTCGGTAACGGGGCCGGATGCGGAGAAGCTGCTCGGCGGCCTCGTCACCAACGATATCGCGCTGCTCGAAGGCGCACCTGCGATCTATGCCGCGCTGCTTGCGCCGCAGGGGAAGATCCTGTTCGATTTCCTGATCGTAAAGACGGCGGACGGGTTTCTGCTCGATACCGCGCGCGACAAGGCTGCCGACCTCGTCAAGCGGCTCTCGCTCTACAAGCTGCGCGCGCAGGCCGAGATCCGCGATGTCTCCGACACTTTCTCGGTGGCTGCGCTGTGGGGTGGGACGCAGCTCCTCTCCGGCCAGGCAGGGGGCTCGCCGATCTATCCCGATCCTCGGCTTCCGGCGCTGGGCGCCAGAATGATCGTCGAAACTGCACGTGTCGGCGATGTGCTCGCCGCGACCGGCGCCGCCGAAGTGTCGAGCGAGGCCTATCATCGGCATCGCATCGGGCTTGGTGTGCCGGAGGGCGGGCGCGATTTCGCGTTTGGCGATACGTTCCCGCACGAAGCATTGCTCGACCAACTCAATGGCGTATCGTTCTCCAAGGGCTGCTACGTGGGCCAGGAGGTGGTGTCGCGGATGCAGCACCGCACGACGGTGAGAAAGCGCGTCGTGCCTGTCGTCGCGGAGCAGGATCTTCCGATGGGGCCGTTGGCGGTGCTGGCGGGGGAAGCTGAAATCGGGCGGCTCGGCTCGGTCGCGGGGCCGCGCGGGCTTGCGCTCTTGCGTCTCGACCGGGTGGCGGAGGCGCGCCGGGACGGCGTGGCACTCACTGTGAACGGCGTGAAGCTTGCCGCGGAGGTTCCCGCGTTCGCGACGTTCGAGATCGGATTGCCGCATGAAACCGCATGATCGCGACGTGCCCAAGCTGGAGCGCTGCCCGTGGGCGGGCATCGACGATCCCCTTTATGCGCGCTACCACGACGAAGAGTGGGGCGTACCGCACGCGGACGAGCGGCGCTTGTTCGAAAAGCTTCTGCTTGAGGGCTTCCAGGCGGGCCTTTCGTGGATCACCATCCTCAGAAAGCGCGATGCGTTTCGGCGCGCCTTTCACGATTTCGACCCAGAACGCATGGCGCGCTACACGGATCGCGACGTGGCGCGGCTGATGGCGGATACAGGCATCGTGCGTAATCGGCTCAAGGTGCTGGCGGCCATCGACAATGCAAAGGCCTACCTGGCGCTCGCCGAAAAGCAGACGCTGGCCTCGTTTCTCTGGCAGCACGCGGGCGGTAAGCCGATCATCAACGAACCTCTCAAGTTCGGCGACGTGCCAGCTTCCACTGATGTGTCTCTCGCCATCTCGAAGGCGCTCAAGAAGCAAGGCTTTCGGTTCGTCGGTCCGACGACCGTTTATGCCTTCATGCAGTCCACGGGCATGGTGAACGATCATATGCTCGGCTGCCCGAGACACAAAGTTTGCGCGAAGCTGCAACGCGCGTTCGTTCCGCCGAAGATCTGAGCCGTCATGAGCACACGCAAAGCGCCTGCCGAGGGTGAAGCCGCGCCGAGGGCCTGGCAGAGGATGCTGTCCGGAAGACGGCTCGATCTGCTCAATCCGTCACCTGAGGACGTCGAGATCGAGGACATCGCGCACGGGCTTGCGCGGGTGGCGCGCTGGAATGGGCAAACGCAAGGTGCGCACGCTTTCTCGGTCGCTCAACATGTGCTTTTGGTGGAGGAAATTGCTTCTGCGTTAAATCCTGGTTGGATCACCAAATGGCGCCTTGCCGCGCTGCTTCACGATGCCGCCGAATATGTCATTGGTGATTTAATCAGTCCGTTCAAAACGGCGATAGGGCTCGATTACAAGGCATTTGAACTCAAGCTTCTCGAAGCAATCCATCTGCGTTTCGGATTGCCAGCGCCGCTACCCGACGAGATCACATTTGAAATAAAACGCGCGGATCGTGTTGCGGCGTTCTACGAGGCTACGCGCCTTGCGGGCTTCTCACGCGAAGAGGCGCTCATTTATTTCAATCATCCAGAGGAAATTGATTCGGACCTGAAACAGCGGTTGATGGACCTTTCGCCGCTGCCTGCAGCTGAAGCTCAACGGTTCTTTCTCGAACGATTTTCCATTCTCGCGAACTCTCGTTGAGGCCGGATCGCAAGTATTTGCCGGATCTTTGATTTTATTCCGCCTTTCGCGAAGAATATCTTGCTTCCCTTGGTTCTGAAAATCGCCACGATCGACCTTTAGCGGGCAAGCAGGAGCGTGCCATGGTCACAGATGCGAATTTCAAGCGACGGGTTCATGATGGTGAATCCAACGCAGCTGAGGAAACTCACCACGCCGCCTCGCGTAGCGAGACAGCGGGGGTCGAGATCGGCCTCAATGCAGCAATCGTTGCCGTGATCGACGACGAGCCCGTCGTGCTCGTGATCCGCAACGATGCGGAGCCTGTGGGGGGCATCGACGGCTTGCCGTTCGGCCCATTCTCGCCGGTGGCGCATCGGACGCTGGAAAGCGGCTTGCGTTCATGGGTCGAGGAACAGACTGGGCTTGGTCTCGGCTATGTCGAGCAGCTCTACACCTTCGGTGATCGGGGCCGGCACGCAGAGCCCGGCGATTCCATGCACGTCGTTTCGATCGGCTATCTCGCACTGACCGAGACCGGGCACGCGCGCGACCTCGCGCATGGCTCGTGGCGGAGCTGGTATCAGTATTTCCCGTGGGAGGATTGGCGCAAAGGCCGTCCCGAAATTCTTTCGGCCGAGATCGAGCCGAGGCTCAAGGAATGGGCCCAGCAACTTGTTTCGCGCTCGGCGCCGGTGCGTCCGGTGCCGAGGGAAGATCGCGTTCGCATCTGCTTCGGCCTCGACGGCGGAGCCTGGGACGAAGAGAAAGTGCTCGACAGGTTCGAGCTGCTTTACGATGCGGGGCTTGTCGAGGAAGCGCGGCGCGACGGCCGCGAGTCGGCTTCAGGCTGGAATGGGCCGTTGCCGCGCTTCGGCGCGCCGATGCGCTTCGATCATCGCCGCATCCTGGCGACTGCGATCGGCCGCGTCCGTGCGAAGATCAAATACCGACCTGTGATTTTCGAGCTGATGCCGGACGATTTCACGCTGTTCGAATTGCAGAAGACGGTCGAGGCCATTCTTGGCCCGCATCTTCACAAGCAGAACTTCCGCCGTCTCGTCGAGAGCGCGGGGCTGGTGGAGCCGACCGGTGAGGTCAAGACGCAGACCGGAGGCCGACCTGCCAAGCTGTTCCGCTTCCGGCGTGAGGTGCTGCTCGAGCGGCCGGCGCCGGGCGTGCGCGTAAAGCCCATCCGTAGTTAGCGTTTGGTCGGTGCGCTGGTTGCGCGCCGACCCTGCAATTAATTTCAGCATTGGCCTAGAAAATCAGCGTCATCTCAATTAGATTTATTTCGAACGCTCAATGCTCCATTCGAGCATAATCGATGGAACCTTCGGGGGCGGCGAGCGTAGATAACGCGTCAGGCGTTGGTTGACGTGACTTGTTTGGTTGAATCGACTGGCCACTCCGGCCGGTGTTTTTCAGGTCCCTCATATACTCAAGTCGAGTATATGGTAACTTGGAGGTCATAATGGAGCTTGTTGGAGCCCATTCTGCTCACACCCTTTCCGCTTCTGAGGATGTCGCGACGTGCGCGCCGCGGGCCCGGGCGAAAGAGCCGGTCACGCCGTACACCTTCACGCCTGCATTGAAGCGCGAGATGGCGCCGCTCTACGAGCGGGTGAAGCATGTCGTGACGCCGATGGAGTGGGTGCACTACGCACCGCTCGTCAAGGCGATCAACGAGCTCAAGGTCAAGCGCAATGCGGTGATCCTGGCGCACAACTACATGACGCCGGAAATTTTTCACTGTGTCGGTGACTTCAAGGGCGACAGTCTGCAACTCGCCAAGGAGGCGGCACGCACGAAGGCCGATGTCATCGTGCAGGCCGGCGTTCACTTCATGGCCGAGACCTCGAAACTCTTGAGCCCGGACAAGACCGTGCTGATCCCCGATCCGCTGGCGGGCTGCTCGCTGGCGTCGTCGATCACGCCCGAAGACGTGCGGGCGCTGCGGGCTGCCTATCCGGGCGTGCCGATCGTCACTTACGTCAATACGAGCGCGGCGGTGAAGGCCGAGTGCGACATCACCTGCACGTCGTCCAATGCGGTCAAGATCGTCGAAAGTCTCGGCGTGCCGCGGGTGCTGCTCATCCCCGACCAGTACCTTGCGAAATACGTACAGACCAAGACCAAGGTCGAGATCATCGCGTGGAAGGGCGCTTGCGAGGTGCACGAGCGCTTCACGGGCGAAGAGATGAACGCGATGCGCGAAGCCGAGCCTGGCCTCAAGATCATTGCGCACCCGGAGTGCCCGCCCGACGTCATCAGCGCGTCGGACTTCACGGGCTCGACGGCGGCGATGATCGATTGGGTGAAGACGAAGCGTCCGGCGAAGGTCGTGCTCGTCACCGAATGCTCGATGGCGTCCAACGTCGCCGCCGAGGCGCCGGACGTCGAGTTCGTGCGGCCCTGCAACCTTTGCCCGCACATGAAGCGCATCAGCCTCGAGAACATCTATGAGGCGCTGCTCTACAACCGCTACGAGGTGACGGTCGATCCGGTCGTCGCCGAGAAAGCGCGGCGTGCGGTCGAGCGGATGGTCGAAGCTTCGGCCTGACGAAAATACCGGAGCGGGCCGAACTGTCCGCTCCGTCTCGCCTGCGGTAACGGCCGTGGGCTGGGATCCTTCAAGGAGGTCCGTATATGGACTTCAGCCGCACCAAAAATCTGACCCGGGGATTTGCCGATCCCGACCATGCGCTCGGTCCTGGCGATATCGTCATCATCGGTGCCGGGCTCGCCGGGCTTTTTACGGCGTTGAGGCTGGCGCCGCTGCCGGTGACGGTGGTGGCGGCTGCGCCGCTCGGCCAGGGCGCGTCGAGCGTGTGGGCGCAGGGCGGCATTGCAGCTGCCGTCGGCGAAGGCGATACGCCCGAGCAGCACGCCGCCGACACGATCGCAGCCGGCGGCGGATTGGTCGATGCGCAGGTGGCGAACGTGATTGCCGCGGAGGCGCCTGAGCGTATCGCGGACCTTCTGCGCTATGGCGTGCCGTTCGATCGTGATCTTGCGGGGCACTTCGTGCTTTCGCGGGAGGCTGCGCATTCCCAGAAGCGCGTCGTGCGGGTTTCCGGCGATCGCGCGGGCTCGGCGATCATGCAGGCCTTGATCGCGGCGGTGCAGGTAACGCCTTCGATCCGCGTGCTCGAAGGCTACGAGGCGCAGGATCTCATTCTCGAAGCGGGCTCTGGCAGCAAGCCGTGTGTGTCCGGTGTGCGGCTCGTGCGCACCGAAGCCAAGAACATGGGTGCGTTCGATTTCATCCCGGCGAGTGCCGTGGTGATGGCGACGGGCGGAGCGGGTGCGCTTTACTCGGTCACAACCAACCCTATCTACGCGCGGGGCGAGGCCGTCGCGTTCGCGGCGCGGGCCGGTGCGGTGATCGCAGACGCCGAGTTCGTGCAATTTCATCCGACCGCGATCGATGCGCAGATGGATCCGGCGCCGCTCGCGTCCGAAGCGTTGCGCGGCGAGGGCGCGCTGCTCGTCAACGGTGCCGGCGAGCGCTTCATGTTCGCGATCGATCCCAAGGGCGAATTGGCGCCTCGCGATATCGTTGCGCGCGGGGTTGCGTCCGAGATCGCGGCCGGACGCGGTGCATTCCTCGATTGCCGTGAGGCAATAGGGGCGGACTTTCCGACCGCATTCCCGACCGTATACGCGCTCTGCCGCGAGGCCGGCATCGACCCCGTCCGCGGGCTCATTCCGGTCGCGCCGGCGGCGCACTATCACATGGGCGGCGTTGCGACCGATCTTTCCGGGCGCACTTCGCTTGAAGGATTGTGGGCGGTTGGCGAAGTTGCCTCGACCGGTCTGCACGGCGCAAATCGTCTGGCGTCCAACTCGTTGCTTGAAGCGGTGGTGCTTGGGGCGCGCGTTGCAACCGATATTTCCAAGCTCGTAAGTCCGGCTCGTGCGGTTCCGGCAGCACGCACCTATCGTGCGTCGAAGGACAAGCTTCTGGACGATGTGCGCCGGGCGACACTGATCGCGCAGCTCAGGGCTACGATGAGCGAGCATGTGGGCGTGGTCCGGACCGGGAGCGGTCTCGAACAGGCGCTCGCGATTTTCCGCGAGATCGGTGCGGAAGCCGGCGACGATGGGCTGGTCGCCAACATGGCGCTGACGTCGGAGATCATCGCCGGCTCTGCGCTTCTGCGCACTGAGAGCCGCGGCGCGCATTTCCGCTCCGACTATCCGGAGCCGGTTGCGAAGCTCGCCCATCGCAGTGCGGTTACGCTCGCCGATATTCGCAGCATTGGGCGGAAGGGCCAGCGCACGACGGGGAAGCGCCTCGAAGCGAGGCTGCCCCTGTGAGCCGCTCTCTTGTCGAAGGCACGCTGCCGCGCCTGCTGATCACGCGCGCGGTCGAGCAGGCACTGGCCGAGGATCTCGGCTCGCGCGGCGATCTCACCACCGATGCCACCGTGCCGGCCGGTAAGCAGGCCGTCGCGACGTTCGGCGCGCGCCGCGCGGGCGTTATCGCGGGGCTCGACGTGGCACGGGCCGCATTTCATGTGCTGGACGAGACGGTCGTGTTCGAACCGCTGGTCGCGGATGGTGATGCAATTGCGGCGGGCGCTGTGGCGGCGCGGGTTTCAGGGCCTGCGCGCGTGTTGCTGACGGGCGAGCGCGTTGCGCTCAACTTCCTGTGCCACATGAGTGGGATCGCAACGCTGACGCGCCGCTTTGCCGATGCCGTCGCGGGGACGCGTGCGCGTATCGCCGATACGCGCAAGACGACGCCGGGGCTCCGGGCATTCGAAAAATACGCCGTGCGTTGCGGCGGGGGCGCGAACCACAGATCGGGCCTCTACGACGCGATCCTGATCAAGGACAATCACATCGTTGCAGCGGGCGGCGTCGAGGCGGCAATCATGGCGGCGCGCGGACATGCCGGACACATGGTCAAGATCGAGATCGAGGTCGGTTCGCTGGACGAGCTCGGCGCGGCGCTCAAGCATCCAGTCGATGCGGTGCTGCTCGACAACATGGATCCCGCAACGCTCAAGGCGGCTGTTGCGATGGTGGGTGGGCGTGCGCTGACGGAAGCCTCGGGTGGCGTCTCGCTCGAAACGGTTCGCGCGATCGCGGAAACGGGCGTGGACCTTATTTCGGTGGGCGCGTTGACCCATTCGGCGCCGATCCTCGACCTCGGCCTTGATTTCGTGGCGGATTGATTGCGACTCCTGACTGTTAACCAGCATCCTGCAGCGTGGTAAGCTTGCACAATCGGTAAGCTCATTCAGCTTGATTTCGCCTCAGTTTTTTCTCATCTGTCGGCTGTGCTTGACGCACAGCAAGGTGGAGGACGCAAAGAGATGATGGCCGGTATCGTAATCTGGGGCTTGGCGGCAATCACGGCCGCGGCACTGGCCGGATTCGTCGCCGGTTGGAAGAACCGCGACTATTCGTTCTGGATGGCGTGGTGTTTCATCGTTCCGCCGTTGCTGCTTTGGCTTTTGTTGATGCCGAAGCGCCAGGGTCCGCGTCCGCGCCGGCCGACGCTCGACGAGATCGATCGCATCGAGAATCGCGACTTCCTGCACTAGAGCGCGTTTCGATCCTAGGGAATCGGAGCCGCGCGCTCGTTTCTTGTTTTGTCGCATTTTCTTCTGACGAACCGGTATCCACTTCGTCGGAAAATGCTCTAGCTCCGGCGTCGAGAAGGCCACTGCTTCCCGCACGGCGTCATCGGTCTTCGTTGCAAACAGCTTCGATGTGATGTCCGTCGAGGTCGATGACAAACGCCGCGAAGTAGCGGGGGCCGTAGTGCGCACGGAAGCCGGGTGCGCCGTTGTCCGTGCCGCCGTGTCGGAGGGCCGCACGATGGAATTCCGAGACAGCGTGCGGATTGGGCGCGGCAAAGGCGATATGGAAGCCAGGACCTGGCGGTCGCTGGCCTTCGGGGCGATGCTTGAGAGCCAGTTTGTCGCCTCCGCCCGGTACACCATAACCGACAGCCTGATTGGGCTCTCCGGGCCGGATGTCCGCCCATACTTGGACGTATCCAAGTGGGGCAAGTGCCGCATCGTAGAACGCGGCTGAGCGTTCGATGTCGGAGACCCCAATAGACAGGTGGTGAAGCATGTGCAATCCGCTGTTATTGGATTGATGAGGCAGGCCAGACAGTCCGGGAGTGTCGTGGCAATCGCGGATGATCACGCGCTCTCGAGTTTGGCGCGAATGGCGGCTTGGGCGGCGGCAAGACGGGCGATCGGCACGCGGAACGGCGAGCACGAAACGTAGTCGAAGCCGAGTTTGTGGAAAAACGCGACCGAATCCGGATCGCCGCCATGCTCGCCGCAGATGCCGATTTTCAAATCAGGTTTTTCCGTGCGTCCGCGCGCGACGCCCATTGCGACAAGCTCGCCTACGCCTTCCTGATCAATCGAGGCGAAGGGGTCGGTCTCGTAGATGCCTTGCGTCGAATAGGTCGAGAGAATCGGCGAGGCGTCGTCACGGGAGAGGCCGAGCACGGTTTGCGTAAGGTCGTTGGTGCCGAACGAGAAGAACTCGGCGCCGTCGTCGCCGCGAGCCATCTCATCCGCCTTGATGCACGCGCGCGGCAGCTCGATCATGGTACCTAGCTTGTAATTGAGGTGGACGCCGGTTTCCTTTTCGACGGTCTCAGCGAGGCTGCGAATTACGCCGGCCAGGATGTCGAATTCACGGCGATAGGCGACAAGCGGGATCATGATCTCGGGGACGACGGATGCTCCGAGGCGCTTTTCGGCCTCGGCGGCGGCCTCGAAGATGGCGCGCGCTTGCATCTCGGTGATTTCCGGATAGCGGATGGCGAGGCGGGATCCACGCAGGCCCAGCATCGGGTTGAACTCGGAAAGCTCTGCGACACGCGCTTTCAGCTTCTCGACCGGCATCTTGAGTTCGGCGGCGACAGCTTCCAATTCGCGGTCGTGACGTGGCAGGAATTCGTGAAGCGGCGGATCGAGCAGGCGGATGGTTACCGGAAGCTCGCCCATGATCTCGAACAGCTCGATAAAATCGGCACGCTGAACGGGAAGGATTTTCGCGAGTGCCGACCTGCGGCCGGCTTCATTGGTGGCGCAGATCATCTCGCGCATAGCGAGGATGCGCTGGGCATCAAAGAACATGTGCTCGGTGCGGCATAGGCCGATGCCTTGCGCGCCGAACGAGCGTGCCTGGCGCGCATCTTTCGGCGTGTCGGCGTTGGCGCGCACGGCGAGGCCGCGAGCGTCGTCGGCCCAGCCGATCAGGCGAGCGAAGTCGCCGGAAAGCTGCGGCTGGCGCATCGGTACTGCGCCGACGTAAACGCGGCCGGTGGCGCCGTCGATGGTGATGATGTCTCCGGCCTTCAGCGTCTTGGGGCCGATGCTCAGGGTCTCGGCCTTTTCGTTGATGCGCAGCGCGCCGGCGCCTGAAACGCAGGGCACGCCCATACCGCGGGCGACGACAGCCGCATGGCTCGTCATGCCGCCGCGCGCGGTCAGGATGCCGGCGGAGGCGTGCATCCCGTGGATGTCCTCGGGGCTCGTCTCGGTGCGGACAAGGATGACCTCGTGGCCTTGCTTCTTTTGGTGCTCGGCTTCGTCGGAGTTGAACACGATGCGGCCGGAAGCAGCGCCCGGGGACGCCGGCAGCCCCATCGTCAGCAGTTCCTTCTCACCGGCCGGATCGATGGTCGGATGGAGGAGCTGGGTGAAGCTCGACGGATCGACCCGCAGCACGGCCTCGTCATGTGAGAGAATGCCTTCGTCGGCCATGTCGACGGCTATCTTGATGGAGGCTTCCGCCGTGCGTTTGCCGGAGCGCGTCTGCAGCATCCAGACCTTGCCGTTCTGGATGGTGAACTCGATGTCCTGCATGTCGCGGTAGCGCTTCTCGAGCACATCGAAGATCTGCCTCAGCTCCGCGAAGCTTTCGGGCATTTCCTCTTCGAGCGAGGGATTGGGATCTTCGGCCTCGCGCCGCGCACGCGCGGTCAGGGCTTGCGGTGTGCGGATGCCGGAAACGACGTCCTCGCCCTGCGCGTTGATCAGATACTCGCCATAGATCTCGTTGGCGCCGGTCGACGGATTGCGGGTGAAGGCCACGCCGGTGGCTGACGTGTCTCCCATGTTGCCGAACACCATCGCCTGCACGTTGACGGCGGTGCCCCAATCGTCGGGGATGGCGTGAAGGCGGCGGTAAGTGACGGCGCGGGCGTTCAACCAGGAGCCGAATACGGCGCCGATCGCGCCCCACAGCTGCTCGGCCGTGTCCTGTGGGAATGGTTTGCCGAGCGCGTCTTCGATCGCTGCTTTGTACTGCGCGATGATGGCACGCCATTCTTCAGCGCCAAGCTCGGTATCGAACGAGTAGCCGTTGAGGTTCTTGAAGTTGTCGAGAATGTCCTCGAACGCGGTGTGATCGATGCCGAGCACGACGTCGCCATACATCTGGATGAAGCGGCGATAGCTGTCGTAGGCGAAGCGGTCGTCACCGGAGCGGCGGGCGAGACCCAGCACGGTGCGGTCGTTGAGGCCGAGGTTGAGAATGGTGTCCATCATACCGGGCATCGAGGCGCGCGAGCCCGACCGCACGGCGACGAGCAGCGGGTTCTCTTCGTCTCCGAAGCGCGCGCCTGTCTCCTGGCCGATCTTTTCGAGGGCGCGCTCGACCTGCGGGACGAGGCCGTCCGGTAATTGGCGGCCGGTTGCGTAGTAAATTCCGCAGACCTCGGTGGTGATGGTGAAACCGGGCGGGACGGGCAGGCCGAGGCTTGCCATCTCCGCGAGGTTGGCGCCCTTGCCGCCGAGCAGGTTCTTATGGTCGGCGCCGCCCTCGGCATCGACGGCGGAAAAATAATAGACCCACTTCGGAGCTTCGTCAGAGGATGGCCGCGCCACGGGGAAGTCTGCCTCTTTTTGAACGATGCGCTGATCTAGAGCGAAATGCTCACCCGGTTTGCGCGCCGGCGCGTTTCACGCCTTTCTTGGCGGATTGATGCCGGACGCGGGACTGTGGCATAGGCATCAGCGGACGCCAACACTTCCGTTGTCGATTTGGCCCTTCGCTACGTATGCTTACGCACTCTCTTGCCGCCTCTCGATTAATGCAGGATTTCCATGACCGATCACGTGCCCAAGGTTCTCGCGCAACTGGACCGCAACTTCGATGCAGGTCTCGACAGACTGTTCGAGCTGCTCAGGATCGAGAGCATCTCCACGGATCCGGCCTACAAAGGGGCCTGCCGTCAGGCGGCGGATTGGTGTGCGGCTCAACTGACGGACGTCGGCATCCCGGCCTCGGTGCGTCAGACGACGGGGCATCCGATCGTCGTCGGACATGACCGGACCAAGGTCGCGAAGGGTACGCCGCATGTGCTGTTCTATGGGCACTACGACGTACAGCCGCCGGATCCGCTCGACCTCTGGGCCAAGCCGCCGTTCGAACCGCGCATCGCGACCGACAAGACCAACGGCAAGGTCATCGTCGCGCGCGGCGCCGAAGACAACAAGGGGCAGCTTATGACCTTCCTGGAGGCGGCGCGCGCCTACAAGGAGGTCGTCGGGGAGCTGCCTATCGCCGTTTCGGCAATGATCGAGGGCGAGGAGGAGTGCGGGTCGCCTTCTCTGCCGGGCTTCCTCAAGAAAAGCGGGAAGGAAATCTCTGCGGATCTGGTGCTTGTCTGCGATACGGGACAGTGGGACAAGGACACGCCCGCGATCACCACCATGCTGCGCGGGCTCGCGGGCATCGAGGTCATCGTGTCGGGGCCTTCGCGCGACCTTCATTCCGGCATCTACGGCGGACCGGCGATGAACCCGATCCGGGCGCTGGTCGGCGTTCTCGGCAAGATCCACGACGCCAACGGTCGCATCAAGATACCGGGCTTCTACGATGGCGTGACCAAGCCGACGAAGGCGCAGCTCAAGCAGTGGCACGCGCTGGGGCTCGACGCCAAGCAGCTGCTGGCTCCGGTCGGGCTATCGGAGCCGGCGGGCGAGGCCTCGGTTTCGCTGATCGAGCAACTCTGGTCGCGGCCAACGATCGAATTCAACGGCATCACCGGCGGATATCAGGGGGCGGGTTCGAAGACGGTTATTCCGGCGAAGGCTTCGGTCAAGATCACCTGCCGCCTGGTGCCGGGACAGGACCCGGAGCACGTGCTCGATACGATCCGGAAATTCGTCGTCGACAACCTGCCGTCCGACTGCAAAGCCGAGTTCATCGGCGGGCACGGCAGTGCGGCGATCGGGTTCGATACGTCAGCGCCGGCTATGCAAGCGGCCGCGGCAGCGCTCCAGGAGGAGTGGGGTGCCAAGACCGTGTTGATGGGATGCGGTGCCTCTATCCCGATCGTGACCTCGTTCAAAGCCGCGCTCGGCATGGATAGCCTGCTGATCGGCTTCGGCGTCGAGGACGATCGCATCCACTCTCCGAACGAGAAATACAACTTGAAGAGTTTCAAGAAGGGCGCGCGGAGCTGGGTGCGCATCCTCGACGCACTTGCGCGGCGCGAAGCCTGATTTCGCAGCTGCGCGCGCTCCTCCTTTTCTCGAATTCCGGACATTGCCGATCGTCATGCCGTCTCGCCCTCCTCAACTGACCTGGCCTGCTCTCCTGGCGCTGATTGCCGTTCTGGCGGTCGTTGCCTACTTCGAACGGCAGGGTGGGGGTGGCGGCGGCATCGATTCCCCCGCGCCGGTCTCTAGAGGTGAGCGGGGGAACAGCGCGGGCAGTGACGGCAGCCGCTATGCTTCGAACGGTGGCGGGCGCGATCAGCCGGGCAACTTCGACTACTATTCGCTGGTGCTGTCGTGGAGCCCCACGCATTGCGCGAGCCCCGAAGGCCAGGACGACGATACGCAATGCGCGCGCCGCGACGGACGGCGCTATGCGTTCATCCTGCATGGGCTATGGCCGCAATACGAGCGCGGATATCCCGAGGATTGCCGGACGCGCGAGCGGCCCTATGTGCCTCAGTCGGTGATCGATCGCATGTTCGACATCATGCCGAGCAAGGGGCTCATCATTCACGAATATCGCAAGCACGGGACGTGCTCGGGGCTTTCGCCCGAGGCGTACTATCAGGCGGCGCGCCAGTTCTATGGTCGCGTGAAGCTGCCCGAGCGGTTCCGCAATCCGAGCGAGCCGCAATTTCTCGATCCAGGCCAAGTGGTTCGCGATTTCGTCGCGGTGAACCCGGGGCTCAACCCCGACATGATGGCGGTCGCCTGCCGGGGGCCGGGCAGCCGGTTCCGCGAGGTTCGCATCTGCTTCACCAAGGGCGGCGAGTTCCGCAGCTGCGGTAGCAACGAGGAGCAGGGCGATCTCTGCCGTTCGTCGCGTATGCATGTGCCGCCGGTGCGGTGACACCCTGCGGGCGTAACCTTGCGGTTTTCCGATCACGCATGGGTGTGGATATCTGCGCGATGCCTCGTGTTCGCCACGTTGAGGCTTGCCGTCCGGCGGCTCTGACCGCAAGCTCTGAGTCGTGTTGCGTTTGGTTTTTGCTGCGCAGGCTAGAGGCATGCCGGGAATTACGAACGAACACAAGCTGACGCCCCTCTTCGAGGGGGCGCTGTCCGAAGAGCTAGGCACTGCCAGCGGGTTTGGGCAGCCCAACGCTTTACGCGCTCCCGTTACTCTTGCTTCTCCCAATGCTCAGGGCCGTCGCCTCGATGCCGTTCGGCGTACGCTCGACGGCATCGGCGGGCTTGGATGGAGCGTCATCGGTTTCGTCGTCGGTGCCGTGTTCTGGCACTTCGTCGGCTTCTGGGGGTTCGTCGCCAACGTGGTACTTGCGGGCGGGATCGCGGCTCCCGCTTCGTCCGCTCATCCGGTTCACGTCGAACAGCGCGCCAATTGGGTTCGGGTAGCTGAGGCTTCGGCAACGGCGCCTGCCGCTTGCACGATGCTGTTTCTCGATCGCCAGACCGGTCTTACGTCGGCTCATGCTTGCGAGAGCGATCACCCGCCGTTGCCCGCGGACTCTTTCGAAGGGCGCGAGGATCGCATGGTGACGTCCGGCGGAAAGCCAGCGGCGCGAGGAGATCGCGAGCAGCCTTCAACGCCCTGACAGCTCGACGGTGCGTGTGCCCTAAAGTTATGCACAGCCAGCAGGACGCGCGCATTTTCGCCCCGGGTGTGGCAAGGCCTTCAACTTCTTTTTGAAACAACATGCTGTGTCTAACGGCGCAGATGTTGTGTGAAGTTTCGTACCATTGTCGCCCGAAACCTGCCCTGTTAAATCGCTACGGCGCTAACTTATGGCGCAACGCCTTGGCTCATCAGAAATTTCTGTGGAGTTGTGACTATGGGATTTGCCGCTGGACAGAGCTGGACCTATCGGGCGCCGCAGGGTTTCGAGACGTCGCGGCTGCTGATCGGTGCGATCGCATCGTTTGGTGGACATCGGAAGATCGTGCTGGCGGCTGCGGTTCACGCGCCGAGCCGTCATGCGGACGGCCATCTCGAAATGGTGACGATCCCCTTCCTGCCGATGACGGAAGCAGCCTTTCGCGCGAGCGTTATCGCGCTCGACGATGTGCCGGCGGATTTGCCCGAGGGCTTCGCCGAGAAGCTTGAGGAGTGGCGCAACGATCCCAAGGGGCTCGCATCCTTCACGGTCGGTTTCGACGGATTTCTCGATCACTTGATCGCGGATCAGGCGGCGGACGTTGCGGGTCTTTCGGCGGCATAGTCGCAAGGGTTTTCTGCTGTGATTTCAAATCTGAGTGGATGATAAATTGCGGCTCTACGTCAGGTTTCCGTCGCAACTTGTTTCGAAATAAAAGCAATTTATCAGTTACTTAACTAAAGGATGTAATCGTTTCTCCTATATCCCGTCCGATGGCGGAAGTAGGAGGAGTGATATGCCGGCCTCGGCAAATATTTATATTTTTCAAAGACTTTTTGGTTGGATCGTTCGAAAGTTTCCGGCTTCCAAGGTTGCCAAGCCGGCCTCTGATCTTTCCTTTTCGCTGCCTTCGCTGTTCGTCGCACGCCCGTTATTTCCGGCGCGCCCGACAGTCGATGCCTGGGCCTTCGCGGCTGTCAGCGGCTTGAGGCAACGGCTTGCGACCCGTCTCACATGTGTGGCGGCCCAAACCGTTCCGAGATCGCGGAAGGGGCCACGTCGCACGGCGGCTCAGGCCGCTCAAAAGGCTATTCCCAAGAAGGCGCCGCGCGTTCTCAAACGCTACAAGCAGGAGGCCGTAGTATCGGCTGCTGCGGCATGGCGGCGTCCGGGACCGTCACAGCCACCTTCGCGCGCGGGGAATATCGTGAGCCTGAATACTGGCCTGAAGCGCTCGCCGCGCGAACTGCCCGCACTCGCGTCCGAGCGTCTTGCGGCATAACGTTTCGATTGCGGCCGGCGGTGTCGTGCGACCGGCCCTTTCGTTTCGCGGTCAGCCTGCTTTGCGCAGGCGCTCCGGTCGCCAAGCTGCCGGAGCGAGCGCAATGTAGCCGAGCGCAAGCGTCGGTACGTTGGAACGATCGAGCTCGGTCGGATCCTGGCTCCACCTACGTGCGAGGCTCAGCACATGCTCTTCGGTGGGATAGAGAATGATCTCGCCGCCCGCATCGCCTTTGCGACCGCGCACGCCGCGAAAATCGAACAGCTTGAGGCCTAGGGCGCGCTCTTCCTTGGTCGTGCGGCCCTTGTTCCAGACGACGCCTGAATCGGTGATGGCGAAGGCACGGACGATGCGGCCTTCGAGTAGGCGCGCCCACGCGAAGCAATCGATCGGCGGATAGGCGAAGAAGTACTGCACTTCGACAAAGCGGCGCCCGAGGCGCTGCAGGAGAGGCGTGCATTTGTCTGCAAAGGGGCGGCCGCCGGCGGGTAAGGGAAGCGCCAGGCCGACGACGAACGTCCAGCCGTTCACCGGTGGGGAAACGAAGACGTGGTCGTTGCCGAGCTGATCGTCATAGACGGAGCCGATCCCCGATTTCCAATTGCACGGCTCTGCGGCGAGCAGACCTAGCTCTTCGACGACGGCTTCCGTGTCGCGGGTGCGAACCGCGAGCCAAGCCATTCTGTAGCCGAAGCCCGCGGGGTGATCCGGGCTCTGCCCGTAGATCACGCGCCCCTTTGCCATACGCGGCGCAAGCGTGTGCGCCGCGACCGCGATCGTGAGGGCGACCATGATGGCAATCGTCAGAATCACGGCATCTGCTCAATATCCCGCCTCAGAGCTTCTTAGATTGAGCGCGGGGCCATGATCAAGCGGCGGGCCGTAAGAGCTGGGGACAATCGAGGGTGAGGCTCGAGCACGTCGGGCGACGGAAGCCCGGTGTCAAACGAGGCCAGCTTGCCTTTCCTTCACCGACCGCGGGGTGGCCGGAAGTTCAGCCAAGCTGGCCTCTTAGATGGACCGATGATTTACGCTTCGGATCGATAGGGTCCGAGGCAGATCATGGGTCTGCTCCGCCGCAAACCCGCAGGTCGGGCGTGGCGGTCGTAAGACGGACGCGCTACGAGGGCGACGCGCATCCCTCTCCTGTTCCTCTCGAACGAGCAGCCTAAGGCTTCGCTTCGTGCGGCTGCTCGCGCCCTGTTGCGGGAGAAGGGCGAGAGGATCAGTCCAAATGGGGTGACTTGGCGGGCACTCTAACGAGCGCGGGTGACAGCACGATGAAGCGCACGTAACGGGCGCATGGCAGCATGTCAGTGGACGAACGGCACAAAAAAACCGAGGCCAAGCAATGGCCTCGGTTCAAATCTCTGACCTTCCCCGAGGGAAGATGTGCCGACTAGGGCAACGTGACCTTGGCCGAGAACACGAAACGCTCGTCGGCGGTGCCATCAAGACCGTCCTTGATGTCGGTGTCCCAGTAGCGGAAATCGAAGGTGAACTTCTCGACGGCGAGCACCAAACCGGCGTTCCAGTAAGAGTACTTGTCGTCTCCGTCGATGGAGAAACCTTCACCTGCATCGCCGTACAGCGTGCCGTAGGCGCCGGAGATCGAGGGCGAGAAGATGCCAACCTGCGGAAGCGCGTACGAGGCGACGCTTTCGACGGTGAAGACCTCGCCCGTGTTGCCCGTGTATTCCGGCGACCAGTAGATGGTGGTTCCGCTGGTCAGGCCCTTGATCCAGGGCGACACGATGCTGTAGCCGGCCTTCAGCTCGACGTAATCGAGGTCGGCGTCGCTGTCTCCGCCGGGATAGGCGTAGTAGATCACGCCGAGGTCGAATGTGACCGGACCCCAGACCGGCTTGACGCCGGCATAGAGGTCGATCTCGGCGCTGCCGCCGCCTGCGAAATCGATATTCGAGCCCCAGATGCCGGCGTAGAGGATGCCGTAGGAGAGATCCAAGGAGCCCTGGGCTGCCGGGTTCTCGTCGGTTTGTGTGATACCGCGGAAGACGTAGTCACTGGTGCCACCCAGAGTGACCGACCAGCCGAACTGGCGGCCTTCAGGCGCGGGCGCGTCCTTGACGCTGCCGCCATAACCATCGGCCAATGCTGCTCCAGAGAGCGCGAGCAGGCCAAACCCGGTAACCAACGCACGCACTGACAGCTTCAACATCGACATAGTGATCCCCCAGCACACAACTGAAACGCCCGGCGAATGCAGGCCGAACTTTCAAATCATTCAACGACAAGAAAAGCGCACGTTTGTTTCCGGCACAATAACAAAGCGGGACTTGCTACCGGTCTCCACACGCTTGTGTCTCGTGCGCAACTGAAACGATAACACCAAAACGAAAACGGGACCCGTGAGGGTCCCGTTCCGATTAGTTTGCTAACTTGCCGGATTAGGGCAGCGTGACGCTTGCCGAGAACACGAAGCGCTCGTCAGCAAGGCCGTCGTCGATCGTCGAGTCCCAGTAGCGGAAGTCGAAGGTGAACTTTTCGACGGCGAGCGCGAGGCCGACGTTCCAGTAGGTGTAGTCGTCAACGCCGAACCCGGTGAAGTTAAATCCATCGGCCACGCTGTCGGTCTGCTCGGAATAGCCGAGAACGCCGCTCAGGGTGGGGGTGAAGATGCCAACCGCCGGAAGCGCATAAGCAGCCGTACCTTCGGTCGTCCAGTTTTCGTTGAGGTTGTCCTGATCCGGAACGATATAGAACGTGCCGCCGATCGTGAAGTTCTTGAACGGCGAGCCCGAGGCACCAGCCTTCAGCTCGTAGTAGTTCAGGTCTTCGTTCGAATAGGTGTAGTAAAGAAAGCCGAAGTCAAAGGTGACCGGGCCCCAGACGGGCTTGATGCCGGTATAAAGATCGATTTCAGCCGGGCCGTTGCCCTCTTGAACGTTCGAGCCCCAGGCGCCCGCATACAGGATGCCGTAGCTGGCGTTGATCGATGCCTGGAATGCAGGATCCTCGTTGTTGAACGAGTAGCCGCGGAAAACGTAGTCGCTTGTGCCGCCGAGCGTGACCGACCACGAGAACTCGCGGTCTTCTGCGGCAGCTGCGCCAGAAAGAGCCAAAAGCGCGATGCCCGCTGCTCCGACCGTTTTAGCAAATGATGTTTTGATCGACATCGTACGTTTAACCCCCAAAGATCCCACACCTGAAGTCTTTGCGCCAAAACTCTGCGGGTCTGGAGCAGTTCGTTCTGAACGATGCTCGCGGGCCCAATAACCGGCACGACTTAGGCAAAGAAGACAGAAACCTCCGCTCAAGCACAAGCTTTAAGACGGTCTGGACCTGTTCTAGTCTGGGGAGTGTCGCATCTCAGCAACGTTGGGCGCCAATCGGCCACGTTTTGCATAAATTTGGTTCAATTGGTGGCCGGGAATTAGCAGATCGCGGGCGGTTTTCTGCCTAACAATTGTCCTGGCTGCTGCTGTCGCGACTCAAATTCGTCGTGGCGAGGTGCAGATGCAGGCTTGGGGAAACGGAATCAAATTCGAAACTTAGCGGGAGCCGCCTGCCCTGGGCGTGTCAGAAATATAGTATCGCTCCTGGGGCCCGGAGAGAAACGGGGCCAAGAGGGCCCCGTTTCCGTGTCTGATCCGCCCGATCGCGGCTATCCCAGATTTAGGGATAGGTCAGCTTGGCCGTGAAGACGAAGCGCTCGTCCGAGACAATGGCGTTCGAGCCAACGATGGAGAGGTCCTCGTCGGTATCCCAGTAGCGGAAGTCGAAGGCAAACTTGTCGTAGCCAAAGGTGATGCCCGCGTTCCAGTAGGTGTAATCGGTGTTGAGCGTGTCGTCGTCGTAGTCATAGGCACCGAGAGTACCGCTGATGGTCGGCGAGAAGACCAAGATCTGCGGCAGCGAGTAGGCGAGGGTGCCTTCGTAGACGAAGTACTCGCCCAGGTCGCCTGCAAGCTCGGGGCTGTAATAAAGGGCAGCCGTGGCGCTCAACTTCGGCAGGATCTCGCCGCTGACGGCGGCCTTGAATTCGAGCGTTTCGGGATCGCCGACAGCAACTTGCGAGCCGGGGTAGGTATAGTACAGGACGCCGAAGTCGAACGTTGCCGGGCCAAGCGTCGGCTTGATGCCGCCGTAGTAGTCGATTTCGAAGTTGTCGGGCGAGATGAGCTCGTCAACGTTCGAGGCCCAGAAGCCTGCATAGAGAATGCCGTAGGAGGCATCGAAGCCAGCCGAGATAGCCGGATCGCTGTCGGTCTGCGACACACCGCGGAACACGTAGTCCGAGGTGATCGCTGCGTTGACCGAATAGCTGAACTTCCGACCTTCCGGCGCCGGGGTCATGTCGCTAGCAAGAGCCGGCGCTGCAAACGTGAGAAGCGCGATGCTCGCAGCTCCGATCGATTTCGTGAATGACATTGTCATCGTACCTTTAACCCCCAATTGGAACCCACACCCAAAGGATGTCTTCACGGCCCACGCTTCCGATCGTGGCGGGTTCAGAAGAGGTTCGGAACCCGTAGTGCCGCTCGGTTGGTGCAACCTAGGTGTCATAAAGCCCAAAATACCCCGACAAGGACAAGCGTTAATGCGACGAGGTCACGTCCTCGGCTCGCTTGGTGTCGCATTGCAGCAACTTTTGGGGGTGGCTGGTCACGACTTATACACAAAACGCCTGTTGGACAGGCATCCGACGTCGGAGTGATTCGCCAGAATGTCGCAGGCGTGCCTATGGGTTAGGCGAGATCCCTGCCTGCTCCTGAGGCATTCATTCCTTCGTCTCGCATTGGCGAAAGAGACGTAGGCGGATGGGTGTTCAATTTGGAACGGGTTTCGACTGCTTTTGCATGTCTGCTTTCGCTCGTAACGGGGACTCAATTCGTCTATGCGAAGGGTCTTCTCGGCTTTTGAGCGGATCGCGATCATGGCTTCCCAAACTGGTGCGGCGCCCACAGCTCTGATTACCGGAAGCGCCCGGCGGATCGGCCGCGCCATCGCGCTCGATCTCGCGCGGAACGGCTGGCAGGTTTGTGTTCATTACCGGCGTTCGGCAGGGGAGGCGGAGGCCCTCGTCGCGGAAATTCGCGCGGCCGGCGGGACGGGAGTCGCGATTGCCGGGGATCTGGCGTCAGAAGCCGATGCCGACAGGCTTTTTCCAAAATGTATCGACGCGCTCGGGCCACCGGTCTGCCTGATCAACAACGCGTCGGAATTCCTTGTCGATACCGTGGCCTCGGTAACGCCCGAGACCTGGGACACGCACCTCGACATCAATCTCAAGGCGCCGGTGTTTCTCGCCAAGTCGCTGTTCCTGAACTTGCCGGAGGGAGCGGCCGGCAACGTCATCAACATCATCGATCAGCGGGTCTGGAAGCTTACTCCCGACTTCTTTTCCTACACGATTTCAAAGGCTGGTCTGTGGACGGCCACGCGCACGCTGGCTCAGGCCCTTGCGCCAAGGGTTCGCGTCAACGCCATCGGGCCGGGGCCCGTCCTCAAGAGCATCCACCAGACCGACGCCGACTTCGCGCGCGAGTCGGAGTTGACGCTGCTGAAGCGTGGACCGACGCCGGAAGAGATCGCGGCAGCCGTGCGCTTCATCCTGGCCTCGCCTTCGCTCACCGGCCAAATGATCGCGCTGGACGGCGGGCAGCATCTCACTTGGGCAGAAGGGCAATAGGCCGGCTCGGACGGTAATAGGTCCGCGAGGCAACCGGCCGCGGGCACGGGCCGATCCGACGCGTTATCCATGCCACAATTCTTCCCTTTGATCCCCCCACTCGCGCCCCAAACATGGGGCACCGGTAGGGCTCATCTGTCGCCCATCGATTCGCTCGTAAACCAGCTCTTAAGCTTAAGGGCTTACGAACCATTGTTCGGATTGTTGGGCGCAGGATAGGCGCCGCGTAGAAAATTGGGGTGTCCCATGACCTGCCGATCTAGGTCCTTACGTTCCGGCGTAGTGGCGATTTCTTTCCTCGCTTTGCTTCCCGCCGCAGCCGGCGCAGCCGATCTGCCGGCCATCAAGGCGAGCGAGGCCAACCAAGTGGCCCAGTGCGCGACGCCGGGCCGTCTGATGAGCTATCTGCGCCAGCGCAATCCCAAGCTCAACCCGCGGTACGAGACCGTCGCCAGCGAGTACATGCGCCACGGCGAAGAGCTGCACGTGCGCTGGGACTATGCGTTCTTTCAGATGCTTCTCGAGACCGGGTATCTCACCTACGGCGGTGACGTGAAGCCCGATCAGAACAATTTCGCAGGCCTCGGCGCGACCGGAGGCGGTGCGCGCGGCGAGAGCTTCAAGGACATTTCTACCGGCGCGCGTGCGCATCTCGAACATCTCGTGATGTATTCGGGTGAGCGCGTGGAGAACCCCGTCGCGGAGCGGACGCGCAATATCCAGGAGTGGGGTGTTCTCACGTCCTGGCAGAAGGGAATCTCGGGGCCGATCACCTTCACTCAGCTCGCGAAAAAGTGGGCGCCGACCAGCCGGCGTTATGCTGTCGACATATCGGGTATCGCGGACCGCTTCTTCGAGGGGCCCTGCAAGGAGGAAGATCCGCAGCCCGAGCTGATTGCGGAAATTCGCGGCACGCCCGTCAAGACCGCCTCGGCCGAGCAGACGACGAAGACGCGCGGGCTCGGCGCGCAAAAAGATGAGCCGGACGCTGCAAAGGCGGACGGTGCGGAGCGTTCGGCGCCGGCAGCTGCCAGCGAAGAAGACAAGCTTCCGACCAAGGGCGCGGCTGCCGTCGCGGCGGTCTCGCAGGAGACGAAAGCCGAGCCTCAGAAGGCCTCGATGAGCCCGCCGCTGACGGTGCTCAATGCGAGTGCGTCCGAGACGCCGGTTGCCGACGAGAAGGCCGTTCAGACCAACAAGGTGTTGGCGGCGAAAGCAGAAGCTCCGGCCTCAGCCAAGGCCGCCGCTGCCAAGACGGCGGCTGCTCCAGCTTCCGATGCAGGCGGCGGCAAGGCAATCGAGGTTGCTGCGCTTCCAGGTGCGCTCAAGGAAGCCGGCAGGGTCGAGAAGACCGAAAAATCCGAGAAGGCCCCCAAGGCGGACAAGAGCGAGAAAAAGGCGGCTGCTTCAGGCGCCGGCAAGTGCCGGGTCTGGACCGCGAGCTACGGTGGCTCCAAGGCGATCATCATCAAGGCCGTGCAGGACAAGACCGTGAACTACACGGTGCTCGACGTGAACGACGGATCGGAGAAGCGCGAGGCCGACGCTTACATCAACGCCTATGCCAAGGGCGGGCAGTCGGTCGGGGAGTTCTCGAGCCAATCGCAGGCCCTGGAAAAAGCGTTCGAGCTCTGCCCCGAAGGTTGAGCCCCGGATAACGGGATGGCTGTTGGCGTTTTCGGTGGGGTTCCATGATCACAAGCGGTTGGGGTCAGATGTCGATGACGCGTTCGCGCTCGATGACACTTATGCTGGCGCTGCTCGCGGGCCTCGGGACGAGTGCGGCCGGCGCTAGCCCGAATCTCCCGGAAATTCGGACCTCGCGCCAGAATGTCGTGCCGGCCTGCGTGACGCCTGAGCGCCTGATGGCGTTTCTGCAACGGCGTAACGGCAACCTTTCCCCGCGTTTTCGCGACATTGCGAGCCACTACAGGCGTCATGGCGAGGCCTGGGGCGTGCGCTGGGACTACGCCTTCTTTCAGATGGCGATCGAAACCAATTTTCTCACCTATCGCGCGCCGAGCGGGCGGATGGGGGATGTCGATCCCAAGCAGAACAATTTCGCTGGTATCGGAACGACCGGCGGCGGTGTGCCGGGAGACAGCTTTCCGGACGTGAGCACGGGCGTGCTGGGGCAGATCCAGCATCTCGTGGTCTATTCGGGCGAGATGATCCCGAAACCTGTCGCGCCCCGCACGCAGCTCAAGCAGGAGCACATTCTCGAAAAGTCGCGTGAGCTGAAGCGGCCGGTTCGCTTCTCCGATCTTGCGCGGCGCTGGGCGGCCGATCCCAAGTATGCCGGCTCGATTGAGTGGGTCGCGCAGCAATACCGGACACAGTATTGCCCGGCCAATGGAACGCCTCGGCAGATGGCGCCGCAGGAGATCGAGGTGCTGCCGTGGCAGGATAAGCCCCCCGCACGCGGCACGGGACGGGATCGCGCATCGCTTCCGCCGCCAGCGCAAGATGCGGCTTCTCCGGTGCGTACGGTGTGGAGCCGCGATCAGAAGAGTGCTCCCGCCCCGACGGCGAAGGCACCGGAGGTCAAGCAGGCACCTGTGAAGAAGACTACGGTTTCCATTGCCAAGGTGCAGCCGGTCCAACGGGTCCAGCCCGTCGCGGCCGCTGCTGCAGCGGGATTGGTGTCAGATGCCAATTTGGCTCGCGCGTCGGCTGCGCCAGTCGTCGAAAGCTCGCCGAACGAACCCGTCGCAACGCTTCCTCCGCACGATAGCAACGGGAGTAACGTAGCGGCCAGTCAGCCGGCCGAAGAGCCGGAATCGTCGTTTGCCCTGTTCACGCCGCCCGTGGCGCTGGCATCGGCAACTTTACCCTCGGCTTCGCCGCGCGCGGTCGCGACGCGGAAGGCCGATGCGCAGCAGGCGCAGGGTGGACAGGTTTCGAGTAATCAAGCTGCGGCAAGCAACGATCGAGGTTCGGGCGAGATAGGCCGCGAGTTGGCCGGTCCTCCGGCGCCGCCTGCGACTTCTGCCGCTGCGTCAACGGCGATAGGTCCGCCTGTCGCGACGCTCACATCCGATCGACCGGTCGCGCCGCCTGTCGAAGCGGAGGCGCCAGGGCCGCTCGCATCGCTGCTCGGTGGAGGAAACAGTGCGGCTGCGAAACCCGCGTTCGATCCGCCTTCGGGGCTCGGCGTGAAGCCCGGCCGGTGCGTCGTCGAAACCGCGCGCTACGGCGGGGACACCACCGTGCTCGTCAAGGCCCCGCAGGGCGCAAAAGTGCACTACATCGCGTTGTCGGTGATCGATGGCTTCGAAGACAGCATGACGAAAAGCTTTCTCTCGTCTCGCGGTGAAGGCGGCGAGGTGCTCGGTACTTTCTCCAGTCGCGAGCAGGCGCTGGCACAGGCCAAGACGCTCTGCCCCGGCTGATCCAAAAGATCAGAAAAGGTCCACTCCCAACGTGCGGCTAAACGCGTGCGGCGTTAGGGTTCAGGGGCGAAGTATTTGAGCGCGGCGGATGAGATGGCGCCGCCGACGACGCACGGAATTCCGGCAACGACCAGTCCTCCGGCAGCGGCACCCACGCAGCCGAGCGCCAGCGCGGTCTGTCCAACCTGACCCCACCAGGCATAGTTGCGTGATTTTTCCGAGCCCTTGGCCTTCAGCTCGTCGATGGAAGCGAGCGCTTCCTTGCGGATCTTGCCGATTTCAAACGTTTCGGCGGCCTCGATGACCTCCCGCAGCGGCTTGCGGACTACGGTAGGCTGGCGGTTCATTTCCTCGTTCAGGATGTCGAGCAGTTCCTTTTCGCGCGACGCGTTGGTGGCGAGCGTCCATTTGGCCATCGAGCCGATCGTAAGCTTTTCGACGTCGTTCTTGTCGACGGACAGCGCGAGGGCACCGACGATCCGCTCGATCGGCTCCCGGTAGCCGGTGGCATAGTAGTAGCCCCACAGCGCGTCGAGCACGTAAGCCCCGTCATCGATTGGCATATCCGACAGGGGTTTGCCGTCGCCATAGAGGTATTTCCGCAGCAGCACCATACGAGCGGGCATCCGCTCGACGAACTTCTGCAACAGATCCTTCCAATCCGGCAGGCCCGAATAGGCGATGGCGCGGATCAGCACGACCTGATCTTCAGGTGACATCGGGAACATGCGCGAAATCAGGCGTTCTGCGCGCTCGGGGTTTGAGCCGATCACGCCGCCGACGAAGCCAATGTAAACACCTGCGGAATCGAGATCGCGGAAAATGCCGAGGTCGCCCATCGCGTGAAAGATCTCGGGCAGCCGGTTGGGCTCGGGATCCTTGCGGTAGTCGTTGATCCATTTCAGGATCTGCTCGGACTTCTTGAACTCCTGCTCGGGCGGGTCCTTGGCCAGGGCTGGGGACAGCCAAGCCGGAGAGAGGGCAATCGCCGCCAGCAGCGCAAGGGTGGTCGATATTCGCATGGGCCGTCACCTCCGGACGCGCGCCGGGCCTTTGTTTTGCGGAGTATAGGCAGATTTACCGACCACAAGGCCCGGAGATCCGGGGCGATTTTGTGGCGGTTGGCCTTGAGGGCGACCCTCCACCGCGTTTTGGCTGCTTCCGGGACGCATGACTTGGCTTGACGGGGCGGCTTTCGCCGCCAATGTTCCGCCCATGCCTACAAGCAACGACAATGCCCAGGACGGACTTGCCCCGCCCCTGCCGCCCGAGCCTTCCGTAAGCGGCGAAAAGCCGGTTGCGACGGGGCCGGACGTCATCGCCTCCTATCTCAAGACGCTGACGAGCGGGCCTGGCGTCTACCGAATGCTCGATGCGGCGGGTGAGGTCGTCTACGTCGGCAAAGCGCGCAATCTCCGCGCTCGCGTTTCGAACTATACGCGGCTTGCCGGGCTGCCGAACCGCACCTTGCGGATGATCCAGTCCACCGCGTCGATGGAGTTCGTGACTGTTCGAACCGAGGCGGAAGCGCTGCTGCTCGAAGCGAACCTGATCAAGCGCTTCCGGCCTCGTTTCAACGTTACGCTGCGCGACGACAAGTCGTTTCCCTACATCCTGATCCGCCGCGATCAGGGTGCGCCGCAGATCCTGAAACATCGGGGCGCGCGGACGATCAAGGGCGAGTATTTCGGGCCGTTCGCATCGGCTGGCGCCGTCAACCGCACCATCAACATGCTCGAGCGGGCGTTTCTCTTGCGCTCGTGCTCGGACAGCGTGTTCGAAAGCCGCACGCGGCCATGCCTCCTCTATCAGATCAAGCGATGCTCGGGCCCCTGCACCGGCGAGATCAGCCTCGAAGACTACGGCGCGCTGGTCGAGGAGGCGCTGAGATTCCTAAAGGGCGAAAGCCAGTCGGTGCGGGAAATGTACCAGCGGCTGATGCAGGAAGCGTCCGACAATCTCGAATTCGAGCGGGCCGCGAAGCTGCGCAATCGCCTTTGGGCACTGGCGCACGTCACGGCCGAGCAGGCGATAAATCCCGAGGGCGTCGAGGAAGCGGACGTGTTCGCCGCGTTCCAGGAAGGCGGACAGACCTGCATCCAGGTGTTCTTCTTCCGTGTCGGCCAGAACTGGGGCAACCGCGCCTATTATCCGAAAGCCGATCGCACGCTTTCGGTGGAAGAGGTGCTCGATAGCTTCGTCGCGCAGTTCTACGACGACAAGCCGGTGCCACGGCTCATTCTGCTTTCGCACGAGATCGCCAACCATGAGCTTCTGGCCGAAGCGCTCTCGATCAAGGCGGACCGGCGGGTCGAGATCCGTGTGCCGCAGCGGGGCGTCAAATCCGGGCTCGTCGATCACGCGTTGACCAACGCGCGGGAAGCTTTGGGGCGCAAGCTCGCGGAGGGATCGTCGCAACGCACGTTGCTGGCGGCACTCGGCGAGCGGTTCGAACTCAAGCGTGCACCGCGCCGCGTCGAGGTATTCGACAACAGCCACATCATGGGCACCAATGCCGTCGGCGGCATGATCGTCGCGGGGCCTGACGGGTTCGCGAAGGGAGCCTATCGCAAGTTCAACATCCGCTCGGATACCCTGACGCCGGGCGACGACTACGGCATGATGCGGGAAGTGCTGACCCGGCGCTTCCGGCGACTCGCGGAGTCCGAGGCGGAGGCCCCGGCGGATCAGGCGTCGGATGCCCTGTGGGACCAAGTCGCGCAGGAGCAGGCGCCGCCTGGCGAGGAGGCTGGCGCAGACGAGGCCGACAGCGATGTGTTTCCCGATCGGCCGGATCTGGTGCTTGTCGACGGTGGTGCCGGGCAACTCACGGTGGCGCTGGAGGTGCTGGCGGAGATCGGCCTTTCGGACATCAAGGTCATCGGCATCGCCAAGGGGCCGGATCGCGACGCGGGCCGTGAGCATTTTCACGTGCCGGGGCGCGGGGCGCCGTTTATGCTCGAGCCGCGCGATCCGGTACTCTATTTCGTGCAACGGCTCCGGGACGAAGCGCACAGGTTCGCGATTGGCACACACCGGGCCAAGCGCACTAAAGCGCTCGGTGCCAATCCGCTCGACGAAATTCCGGGGATCGGACCGACGCGGAAGCGCGCGCTGCTCAAGCATTTCGGATCGGCGAAGGCGGTTTCGCGGGCTGGCGTTGAGGACCTTACGACCGTTGGCGGCATCTCCGAGGAGATGGCCAAAAAGATCTACGACTTCTTCCACGAGCGGAAGGTCTGACGGCGGATGTTCCGATGGCTCGGCTGAAGACGGCCGCCCCAAAAAGGAAAGAGCGGAGCGAGAGCTGTTCGCTCCTGCTCCGCTCCAATGGCGCCCTGATCCCAGATACGCGGCTACATTCGAGGCGCTGACGACCGGCAGTCGACGACGAGATACATAAGTCGGCTGCTTGACGTTCCTGCGACAACAACGGAACCGGCCGAGGTTTGTTCCGGCACGATCGGAGTTGTCTGTGGATAAGCCATAATGGCCAGGATAGCTCCGAGGGTTCAAGCGATTTCCTCAGGTCCGTCTGAGCCGCGCTTCGGTACCCCATTGACTGGCGTACGGCCGAGTGGTGTTAGCTAGGCGCCATGGACCCGCCTATTTCGACCCGGCCACACGCAACGAGCCTGCCGAACGTGCTGACTTACGCACGTATCGCGGCCGTGCCCGCTTTGGTGGCGTGTCTCCTGTTCATCGAGGGCGAGGCCGGACGGTGGGCCGCCTTCTGGCTGTTCGTGGTGGCCGCCATTACCGACTGGCTCGACGGCTATCTGGCGCGCCGGCTGGCGCAGCAGTCGACGCTGGGCCGAATGCTCGATCCGATTGCCGACAAGCTGATCGTCGGGGCGGCGCTGATCATGCTGGTGCATGACCGGACCATCGACGGGATGTCGATCTGGGCGGCGATCGTCATCCTGTGCCGTGAGATCCTGGTATCGGGCTTGCGCGAATTCCTGGCCGAATTGAACGTAAAGGTGCACGTGACTGCGCTCGCCAAATGGAAAACGGCGGTGCAGATGGTTGCGCTGGCGTTCTTGCTTGCGGGCTCGGCCGGCGACCAGATCATACCTGGGACCTCGACAGCCGGTATCCTGTTGTTGTGGCTGGCGGCGGTCCTTACGCTCTGGACCGGCTATGACTATCTGAAGGCTGGCATTCGTCACGCCATGGAAGGATAGATCTCTTGTCGATCTCAGATGTCAGCGAAGCCCGTTCAGTGGGCGTTTCCAGCGGCCAGCGGCTGACGGTGCGCTATTTCGCGTGGGTCCGCGAGAAGGTCGGGCGGGCGGAAGATGTGCTCGATCTGCCGCCCGAGGTGACGACCGTTGGCGAGCTGGTGGCCTGGCTTACGGCCCAGGGACCAGAATATGCGCGCGCGTTCGAGCGTCCCGGCGTGGTTCGGGCCGCGCTCGACCAGGTTCATGTCAAACCGACGCATTCGATCAAGGGCGCCCGCGAGATCGCTTTCTTTCCGCCTGTGACCGGCGGCTGAGAGGAGGCACGCATGGCGGTGCGGGTCCAACGCGAGGAATTCGATGCGGCCGCTGAGGTCCGCACGCTGGTGGACGGGCGCACCGATATCGGCGGGGCCGTTACGTTTACCGGGTTCGTGCGCGGGGAAGCCAAGGGCAAGCAGCTTCTGACGCTGACGCTTGAGCACTATCCCGGCATGACCGAAGCCGAGCTGCAGCGGATAGACAACGAAGCCCGCGCCCGGTTCGATCTTTCCGCGTCTCTCATCGTGCATCGCTTTGGGGAGTTGAAGCCCGGCGATCCGATCGTTCTGGTCGCAACCGCGTCGGCGCATCGGTCGGCGGCATTCCAAGCGGCCGAATTCCTGATGGATTATCTCAAATCCCGGGCGCCGTTCTGGAAGAAAGAATCCTTTGCCGACGGCAGCGAGAGCTGGGTCGATGAACATGCGTCAGATTATGACGCACTTGGGCGCTGGGGCGGCCCCGGTTAACTCAAAAGTAACCATAACCGCCATCGTAAATAAATTACTTTTCCTGTTGATAACACTTGGAAAACCGATACTCTGTGTTCGGTCCATGGTGAACGGTTAGTAACTCCTTAACCTTTATCGATCCATAACAATGCCTGATGGCGTCCCGGAAAACGCCATTATTTACGATTACTTACTGACTGTCCCGCCAATGGACCGTGTTGCGTAGACGGGGGTCACACAACGATGAAGACTGTTTTTTCGTGGCGCTTTGCGCCGCAGCAATTTTGTGCGCTCGTCGCACTGACATTTCCGCTCGCGGCTTCCGCAGCGGAAGGACAAGCTGCGTCGTCTACTAAGCCCGCGCCTCAAGCACAGAAGCTCGCCAATAAAGTCGAGACCACCGGGTCGATCGGCACGGCCGCCACGGTCATGTTGCCGGCGGCTTCCGCACCCGAAGCGACACTGGGCGGAGACGTTACTCACACCCGCTTCCTGATCGGGCTGCCCAAGCAGGTCGAATTCCAGGTTTTCTCGCTCTCCAATCCCAATCGCGTCATCGTCGACGTTTCGGAAAAGGTTCTCCGGCTTCCCCCGCAGCCGGAAGAGAACATCGCCGTCGGTCTGGTGAAGTCGTTCCGCGCCGGCGGATCGGGTCCCGGCAAGTCGCGCGTCGTGATCGAGGTCACGCGCCCGGTGGTCGTAGAAAGCGCCATCATCGAAGCTGCGGCGGATGGCAAGGGTCATCGTCTCGCGCTCGACATCGTGCCGGTGAACGCCGCCAAGAACACCGAGAAGAAGCCGCTCAAACTGCAGCCGTTCTCGCTCGGCGCCGTCGACGTGCAGCCTCCGCTTCCGACACCCGCGCTGCGGCCTGACGAGCGGGCGGCGCGGTCGTTCAAGCCGATCATCGTCATCGATCCCGGCCACGGCGGTCACGACTCGGGCGCTATGAAGAACGGCGCGGTCGAGAAGGACGTGGTGCTGGCGTTCAGTCTGATGCTCAAGGACAAGCTCGAGAAGACCGGGCGCTACAAAGTGATGATGACGCGCGACAAGGACGTGTTCGTGGAACTCGACAAGCGCGTCGATTACGCCGAGGAGCAGAAGGCAAATCTCTTCATCGCCGTCCATGCGGATTATGCGGGCGGAAACTCCAAGGCACGCGGCGCGACCATCTACTCGCTGCGTGAATCCGTCGCCAACGCGTTGCAGCGCTCGGCTAAGGGCGAGGTTTCGAGCGCGGTGCTGAGCAAGACCGAGGTCGAAAAGATGAAGCTCGCGAGCATCGACAACGATCTCTCGGCCGTCAAAAACATTCTGGCGGATCTTGCAGGGCGCGAAGTCGAGGCGACGCAGGAGCGGACCAGCGTGTTCACGCGCTCCGTCATCGAATACATGGGTGCGAGCACGGAACTGCGCGCCAAGCCCGACCAGCAAGCTGCGTTCCGGGTTCTCAAGACCGCACAGTTTCCGTCGGTTCTGATCGAACTCGCCTATGTCACCAACAAAGAGGACGCGCAGCTGCTTCGTTCCGATACCTGGCGCGACAAGGTTTCGGATTCGATTCTGACCGCGGTCGAGAACTATTTCGGAAATCAGATCGCGCGCCTGCCGATGTAAGGTCGCGCGGCTTAAGAAGTTTGGGAGCGCTGATAACAAGAAGGCCGGTCCGCAAGGACCGGCCTTTAGTTTTGTAGCCGGCTTCCAGGTCGCACACCCTGCCGGCAAAGCTCAGTTAAGTTCTACTTGGAGGATGCGGAGGTTTAAGGCGCCACAGGAGTACATATTTCCATTCAAGATCGTGCCGAAGCTCATGGGTATGAGCGGCGCTCCTTGGTCGGGAGGCGTCGGTGGACCACTGACGAAGGTGCTTCAGCATAGTGCACTCCATCTTCGAGTTGGTGCCGTGAACCCACTCCGAGTATTTTCGCCAACTGCAGCCGCGACACACCTCTCCCTTCGCCAGGGTTGGCAAAGCGAGACGACGACGATGCTGAAGAAGGCGGAGCGGACACGGCGGTCCTGGACGGGCTTATGGAATGGCGCGATGCGTGCCCACGGAACGCTCCCTCTGGCAGCGCCGTCCCGGGCTGCCACACGTTCCGCTGGACTCTCAGACCAGCTGATCGGTCATTTCGGCTCAGAGATCTCAAGGACACCTGTCCAAAAAACTCTGACGCATGCACCAGTAGCAGATGCAAAACGTGGACGAGCCACGTTCGCAGCCGGCGAGGCAAGTCTCTTCCCCCACAAGAGGAAGACTAAGCGATTCGAGTGACACCAAGCTTATCGCGGCACAATAATCATCAATGCGTGGCGCGGGTGACTCAGTTTGCCGGCGGGGTTCCGGGGGGCTTTTCCTGCTCCGGCGGCTTGGCGTCCTCACCGCACGAATTGAACAGCGACGTGATGCAGGTCCAAGTTTTCGTCGCGGCGTTGCCGATGGCGCTTCCAGCGTTACCGATCTGCTCGCCTGCCTTCTTCGCGGTGCCGCCGATGGCCTCGCCCGCCTTCTCCAGACCTTCCTTCGAGGATTTGACCGTCTGGCCAGCCAGTTCCTCGACGGTGCGTGGAACGGGGGCAGGTTTCTCGGGCTCGGCGTGGTGTTCGGCGGGCTGAGCAGGCTCAGGGGCTGCCGGAGCGGCGTGAGGCTCGGGCGCGGTGGTGGGCGAGGGCGCCGGAGGGGTCGATTGGTGTGGCGTGGAGGGCTGTGAGACGATGGCTGTCAGGCCGGGGCAGGGGAAGGGAGCTCCACGCGAGACGGCGCAGGTTTCGTGACGGCCCTTGGTGGCCATCTGCGATATGCAGAAAAGGGAGGCCGTCGGATCCTGGCCGGGGCCGTCGGCGGTGCCGTCTATCACGCAGCGATAGAGCGCCGGCGGGCCTTCGCAGGTCACGCAGTATTCGAGTGCTGCCGCCTGTCCTGTGCTGAGGCCGACGGCAAGTGCGGCTCCTGCTACCCCGGTAGCCAGTGTCTTGACGCGGCCGAACATCCGTTACTCCACCGTAATTCTATTCACGGCCTGGCTTTTTATTTTCGAGCGCGAGCGTACGGCTCCAAGCCCCCTTAGCATAGGACCTGGGGCAAACCAATGAATGCGGGGCGACAATCGGATGTGCACGCGCGATTTTGCGCGCCGCGGCATGCTTGCCAACCGGCGACCCCCCCTCTATACGGGTGCTTCGCGCGATCCGGAGACGTGGCCGAGAGGCTGAAGGCGGCGGTTTGCTAAATCGTTATACCCTCTAAAGGGGTATCAGGGGTTCGAATCCCCTCGTCTCCGCCAATTCCTAGCCCATTGATTTTCTTATATTGTTTTCCTGCTCGGCCCAACCCCGGGCGTGCTCGGGGAGCGGCTTCGCTTTCTCTAAGCGTTGACACGCGCATGTCCGATCGCCTCGTGGAAGGTCTTGCGCAGGATCTTACCCCTCGAATGATGGTTCGGAATCCGCCTCGGCCTCGTCGCGGCTTGGCTTGGCAAGTGCAGTGACGATCGGCTCGCATTTCTGCGCGGCTCGCGTGGTGAAGAGCGCCCTCGCCACCGCTGCTCATAGCTGAGCGCTATGAAATCGAGAACAACCCGGCATTTCCGTTCGGGACCCCGCCCCGTCACCATTGGACCCGAGGCGGACTTCAAAATCCCGTCTTCCTTTGAATCTCAAACGGCGCCTCGGGCGCCTCGAACATCCGTTGCCATCAGGAGAGATGCATGACGACCTGTACCAAGCTCACCTCACTCGCCGTCGCCGGCGCGCTCGCCTCGGCGGTTTCCCTCGCCAGCGCCCCCGCACAGGCTGCCGACGACATGGAGAAGTGCTTCGGCGTTGCCAAGGCCGGCCAGAACGATTGCGCGGCAGAGGGATCCAACTCCTGTGCGGGAACGTCGAAAGTCGACTTCGACCCGCATGGCTGGAAGCTCGTCAAGAAGGGCACCTGCACCACGATCAGCGTGACGCTGCCGGACGGTAAGGCCCGGAACGGTTCTCTCGAAGCAATCAAGGGCTGAGAGCAATCATGCGCCAGGACGGTCAAATTCGTATCCTCCGTCGCTGGTCGCATGGGCCGATTCCGGCGCGTGCCGGAGTCGGCCTCAAACCCGAACACTACGAGACCATTCTCGAAACCCATCCCGATATCGGCTGGTTCGAGGTTCATCCCGAGAACTACATGGGTCGTGGTGGCGCTCCGCACTATTTCCTGACACGCATTCGCGCCCACTATCCGATCTCGTTTCATGGTGTGGGTCTGTCAATCGGCTCCGCAGGCCCCATCGACAAAACGCATCTCGCGGATCTTGCGGCGCTCATAAGCCGCTACGAGCCTGCCGTGTTCTCGGAGCATCTCGCCTGGTCGACGCACGACGGTGCCTATCTCAACGATCTGTTGCCGCTGCCGTACAACTCGGAAAGCCTCGACATCGTTTGCCGCCATATCGACGAAGTGCAGACGACGCTTCGTCGACGCATGTTGCTCGAAAATCCGTCGACCTACGTTGCCTTCGTCGATAGCGAGATGAGCGAAACGGAATTTCTTGGCGAAATCGCGCGTCGTACAGGCTGCGGATTGCTGCTCGACGTCAACAATGTGTTCGTCTCTGCGATCAACAACGGATTCGATCCGCAAGACTATATCGATGCGTTTCCGATGATCCACGTCGGAGAGATACATCTCGGCGGCCATGCCGATTCAGACGACGGAGCCGGTGCGCCGCTCCTCATCGACGCCCACGATCGCGAGGTGAAAGACGCCGTATGGGCGCTCTATCAGCGTACCCTCGATCGCGCAGGGCAAGTCCCCACCCTGATCGAATGGGATAACGACATCCCGGAATGGTCCGTCCTCCAGTCCGAAGCCATGCGGGCCGAGGCCCTGCTTCAAGCCTGGGGGGCATTCCATGACGCGATTTAAGCAGACACAGTCTCTCTTTGCGGCTGCCATTCGCGACCCAGACCAGCTTGCACCCGCTTCTCTCGGGGGCTCGAACCCCGACGCGCTTCTGCGCCGCTTCAACGTCTACCGAAACAATGTCTATGCAGGTCTGATTGGTGCTCTCGAAGCGCGTTTTCCGGCCGTGCAGCGGCTGGTAGGCGAAGAGTTCTTTAAAGCGATGGCGCGGTGCTTCATCGAAAAGGCCCCGCCGCGTTCTCCAGCGCTTTTGAACTATGGCGGAAGCTTTCCGGAGTTTCTGAGGACTTTCGAGCCGGTCTCAGACGAGCCGTACTTGCCGGATGTGGCCGAACTCGAATGGACCATGCACGTGGCTCGTCACGCCGCCGACCAGACGCCCCTGCGCGCCAGTGACGTGGCGGCATTTGGAGAGCGTGGGGCTGACATGCGGATCCAGCTTGCGCCGGCGGTCTCGCTCATCACGTCCGCATTTCCCGTTTTTTCGCTCTGGCGGGCCAACGTCGGTCCCGAGCCAGCGAGCACTCGAACGGCGTTTTCGGGGGCGGAAAGCATCCTGATAACCCGTCCGGCTCTGGCGGTGGAGGCTGTGCGAATTCCGAGAGGATGTGCGGTTTTCATCGCGGCCTTACTCGAGGACGAAACGCTAGGAAACGCCGCTGCCGCGGCGCTCGACATCGCGCCGGACTTCCCCCTGCACCGTACGCTGGCGCTTCTTATTAGCCAGAAGGCCATCGTTTCAATGGTGGCCGATAATGATCAACTTCAGGAGCGTCCATCATGAGAGACAAGCTGCAGCAGGCTAAGGCCATCCTCGAGGTCATTCCGCACGACCTGATCGCCGTGGTCGCGCGAATATCCATTGGTACCGTCTTCTGGCGTTCGGCCATGACCAAGATCGACGGCCTCTCGATCAAGCCGTCTACTTTCTACCTTTTCGAGAACGACTACAGGTTGCCCTTGGTCCCGCCGGAGCTTGCGGCCTATCTCGCAACGGCGACCGAGCTTACGATGCCTTTGTTGTTGTGGTCCGGGCTGCTCACCCGCTTCGCCGCAACCGTCCTCTTCTGCATGACACTCGTCATCGAGATCTTCGTCTATCCGAATGCGTTCGATACCCACGGTGTGTGGGCGGTGACGCTCATGTATCTCATGAAATATGGACCGGGACGGTTTTCGTTGGACCATATCCTGTCGGGCACGAGGGCGCACGTTCCGCAACAGGTCTGAGTTGTGATCGCCGAGTACGTGAAGGCGTGTCATATTCCAGATTACGGAAGTCGTGCGAACCGAGCCAATGCCGGGGAAAAAGAACTTGAAACAAGCAAAAACCCTGGCCGAAGCGTTTGAAGATATCTGCGTTTCGGAGGCGCCACTCAATGAACGGCTCGCGGCCTATTCCGCTAAGCTGCGCGAGCTCAATTTTCCGTTCGCAGAAGCCTACGATACGCTTGTCGCCCGCGTGCTCGCGGGGGAAATAGGCGAAATGGCGCCGAACGTCGGCGAGCCGATGCCTTCTTTCGTTCTTCCCGGGAAAGATGGCCGGCTCGTGAGCCTCGAAGACGTAACGCAGAAGGGGCCAGCCGTCATCAGCTTCAATCGCGGCCATTGGTGCTCGTTCTGCAAAATCGAGCTTAGAACCATCGCCGAGCACTACGACGAGATTACCGCCGCGGGCGCCGAGATGGTGTCGATCATCCCGGACCGGCAACAGTTCGTCCAACCGCTGCGCGCGATGATCCTCGACAAGTTCCAAATTCTGACCGACGTCGATAACGGTTATGCATTGTCGCTTGGACTTGTCATGTGGATCGGTGAAAACCTCAAAGCGTTGATGAAAGGACGAGGCGTCCACCTCGAAACCTACCAGGGAAGCGACGGCTGGTTCGTGCCGGTGCCCGCGACTTTCGTCGTTGGAGCGGACAAGTGCGTGCTTGCCCGCTTCGTCGATCCCGATTTTCGTCGGCGCATGGAGATCGAGGAGATACTGCTAGCTCTGCGTTCGTCGTGACGAAGGCTTTGTCCGGCGTTCGCATCCGCTTAACAGCAAACCGGGGAACGCCTAAACTGCGTGCAGGCGTTCCAGGGCTGGTGTGATATGGCCGAACGAATTCTTTCAAGCGAGCTTGCCGCGTGCGCCGAGCGCTGCCGCAACATGGACGCTCCGCTTTCGGAACGTCTCGCGGCCTTCGCAGGCGACGTCCGGCGCTTAAAGCCTGATTTCGCGGACGTGGTCGAGCGCTTGATCGAGCGGCTCAGGGCTGCAGGCGCAGGATCGGAAGCGCCGGGCCTTGGTCAGCCTATGCCGGAGTTCCTGCTGCCCGACGAGCAGGGCAAGTTACATGCGCTCCGGGATTTTCTCCACCGTGGGCCGGTTGTCGTCGCCTTTCACCGCGGGCATTGGTGTCCCTACTGCCGTATCAATGTCTCGGCACTCGCCGAAGCCTATCCGAGCGTCAAACGGTGCGGGGCTGAGCTCGTCGCGATCACGCCCGAGGTCGAGAAGTTCAACGCGGAGCTCAAGATTGTGTCGGGAGCTCCGTTTCCCGTGCTCTCCGACATGGACAATTCCTACGCCATGATGCTCAACTTGGCTTTTTATGTCGGTGACGAAAAAAAGCGTCATATGGCGGCTGCCGGCTGGGATATCACGCCGTTCAACGCCAGTGATGCATGGACGTTGCCCATCCCGGCGACTTTCGTGGTCGGGCGCGACGGTTTGGTTAAGGCTCGCTATATCGATCCCGACTACCGCAAGCGCATGAACGTCGAAGATATCCTGGCTGCCATCTGAAGCACGGGATCGGGATGTGCGGCAGGCTCAGGCAACCTTCGGAACCGGCTTTGTTTCAGCTGCGTCTGTTGCCGACCAATCCGCTGCGCGAAGCATTTTGATGAACGTGCCCGCCGCTGTCGATCGCTGGCGGCCGGAAACTGCATAGACGCGAACCGTCCGCTCCAGATCGAAACCGTCGACGTCGAGTGTCGCGAGTCCCAGAAACCGGGCCGAGCTTTTCGGCGTGATGCTGAAACCTATGCTGGGCTTCAACAAAGCCATGACATCGCTTTCCGTGCAGACTTTGTGAGCGTCTTTGCCGAGGCCTCGTTCGCTCAGGAACGTCGAGATCTCCGACACGTGCTCGCAATGCGTCCGGCTCACCAGCTTTTCCTGGGCGAGGTCGGAAATGCTCGCCGACGATTTTGCGGACAGCATGTGCTGCGGTCCCACGACAAACCGGTAAGGCTCGCTGAAAAGGAACCAGCTTTCGAGGCGGTCCCATGTCTCGCCGAGATTGCCCGCTAAGGCGACCTCGATGTCGCCCCTTTTGAGCAGTTCGGCAATCTCCGGTCCGGTGCCGCGCATGAAGCGCAGCTCAAGTCCCGGCAGTGCCCGAACGAGTTCCGTGACAAAAGACACGATCAACGTGATGTCGATCGCCAGAGACAATCCGATTGCCAAGGGCGCTATGGCGCCGGACTTGATTGACTGTGCCAGAGATTTGGCGGTCAAGGCGCTGTCGTAGCATTGCTGCAGCATAGGCAACATGCGCTGACCGAGATCGGTAAGGTGGGTGAGATTGCGCTCGCGCCGGAATAGATCCCCGCCAAGCTCCGCTTCGAGCTGTTTGATCGCGCGAGTTAGTGACGGTTGGGCGACGTGACATTCCTCTGCCGCCCGGGTGAAGTTCAACACCCTGGCGACGGCGAGAAAATACCTCACCTGATGCATTTCCATTTTTTGCCCCAGACCGCTCTCAGAAAACCCGGAACTCTTCTACGGCATCTCATCATAGCACGGAGCTATTGAATCATAGCCCAAAGGGTATTTCAGCTCTACCCGCCCGATCTTTAAATTCGGCCCCATGGATCCCGAGCAAAGAAATGGGAGGCTGAAATGATGACGAAGTTAACCCTCCTGACGTTGGACGAAGCTCTCCGGCAGGCGTCGCAGGACGACTTTGTGGACGCACGCCGGCCGGATCTCCAGTTCACTCGCAGGCCGCCCGCCCCCTCCCTGGCGTGCCTGCCACCCGTGACCCGGGAGTATGTGCTCCCCCCACAATTGCTCCCGGGTCCGTTTTCCATCCTGCTCGTTTGACGAAGCATCAAGGAGATTGAGATGCAGAAGATGATCGCGGCACGCGATATGACCGCGGCCGGCCGCTCGCTGGCCGGTAAGTCAGCCATTATTACCGGTTCGACCAGCGGGATCGGCCTGGGTATCGCCCGCGCTTACGCCGCGGCGGGTGCAAACGTCATGCTGAATGGTCTCGTGGCGTCCGGAGTAGACGACGTTCGCGTGGGGCTCGAGCAGGAATTCGGCATCATGGCTTCGTTTTCTCCGGCAGACATGTCCAAGCCTCACGAGATCAAGGAGATGTTCGAGCAGGCGACCGGGCGTTTCGGTGGCGTGGACATTCTCATCAACAACGCAGGCATCCAGCATGTGGAAGCGATCGAAACGTTTCCGCCGGGGAAATGGGATCAGATCATTGCCATCAATCTTTCGGCCGCGTTCCACGCGATCCGTGCGGCAGTGCCTGGAATGAAGACGCGGAAATGGGGCCGCATCATAAACGTCGCGTCGGCTCATGCCCTCGTGGCTTCACCTTACAAATCGGCTTACGTGGCAGCCAAGCACGGCATCATGGGCCTCACAAAAACTGTTGCTCTCGAGACCGCCGAGTTTGGGATTACAGCCAACGCGATTTGTCCCGGCTACGTTTTGACCCCTCTTGTCGAAAAGCAAATTCCCGAGACCGCGCGCGCCCGCAACTTGACCCAAGAGCAAGTGATCCGCGACGTATTGTTGAAGGCGCAGCCGACGCGTCGCTTCGTTACCGTGGAGGAGATCGGTGCGCTCGCAGTTTTTCTGGCGACCGATTTCGCCCAGTCGATCACCGGTGCGGCCTTGCCCGTCGAAGGTGGTTGGACCGCACAATAACCCGGCTCCTTTTACAGTTTGATCAAACGCCGCGCCTCCGCAGTCCGGAGAGCGCGGCTTTTTCTTTAGCGAAGCCCTGTGCGTGATAGCGCCCGGCTATCGAATAGAGGCCCAGTCGATATTTCAAACGACCCTGTCCAAGGCGCGATGCTGTTCCGGCAAACGGAGCTCCCGAGGTCCGTTCACATCAACTCATGCATGGAGAGTTTCACATGACAGCCTTCGACCGCACGACGTTTTTCGCTATCACGATCGCAAGCCTTCTTTCCGGGGTTGTTCTGCTTGGCGCGACCATCGCCAGCGCGGGCGAATGTCCGGCCGGCAAGATCACCGATAACGGCCAGAAGCCGGGCGCAACGGCTCATAAGAATGTATCGGAGAAGCTTCTGGGCCAGATCGATCTTTCGAAAGAGAAGGTCGGCATATCCGGACATCATTTCCGTATGCGCCGGCTCGACATCAAGCCCGGTGGGGAGGTGGCTTGGCACAGCCACGAGGATCGCCCGGCGCTGATTTACGTCGTGTCCGGCAGCATCACGGAATACTCGAGCCATTGCGCCGTGCCGATCGTCCATAACACCGGCGAATTGTCGATCGAGCAGGCCGGCTTGTCTCACTGGTGGAAGAACACCACGAAAAAGCCCGTTGTGCTGATTTCTGCCGATATCGCCGTCGACCCCGAGACACCCGGAATGTAACGCCGGGAGGCCGGACACGTGACAATGCCGGCGGAGGCTCCGCCGGCATTCCAGTCTCTTTGAACGCCGAGAGGATTTCTCATGCTCGACATGGCGGAAGTGGCGATTGCCCGCGGCCGAAATACGGGGCTGCTTCATTTGGCGCTGATCGCCGTGATGGCGTTTCTGACCGTCGTCGATCTGTTCGCGGCGCAAGCGCTGCTGCCCTCGCTGGCAAAGCACTATGGTGTCAGTCCGGCCACGATGGGGCTTGCAGTCAATGCTTGTACGCTCGGTATGGCCGCGGGCGGTCTCGGCGTTGCCCTATTCGGCGGTGGCGTGCCGCGGCGCGGCGGCATTATCGCTAGCCTGCTGCTTCTTTCGGTGCCGACGCTCTTGCTTGCTATTGCGCCGAATCTCGCTGTCTTCTCGATCCTTCGCATCGTGCAGGGGCTTGCGATGTCGACGGCGTTCGGCCTGACCCTTGGATATCTGGGCGAACGTTACATGGCTGAAAGAGCAGCCAGCGCTTTCGCGGCCTACATTACCGGCAACGTGGCGAGCAACCTCATTGGACGATTGATCGCAACCTCGGTGGCCGACCATGCCGGTCTGTCGGCTGCGTTTGTCGCCTTCGCTCTTCTCAATCTCGCGGGCGCGGGACTGGCCGTGGTCGCCATTGAGCGGAGGCCTGAAACCGTATCCGCTGCTCCGATGGGCAGAAATCTATCCGCCGCCCTCGACCATGTTCGCAATCCGGTTCTACGGGCCGGATTTGGCATTGGTTTCTGCATACTGTTCGCGTTTATCGGTACGTTCACGTACATCAATTTCGAGCTGGTGAAGCCGCCGCTTTCGCTCGACATGATGACGTTGGGTGTTATCTACTTCGTATTTGCGCCTTCAATCCTGACCACGCCGCTGGCAGGCCGCGTGACGGCGCTCGTCGGCCCCAAATATGCGCTGTGGGGAGGGCTTGCTACCGCGGGATTTGGATTACCCCTGCTGCTTGCGGCAAGTCTTATCCCCGTGCTCGGAGGCATGGCGTTGGTCGCAGCAGGAACCTTCTTTGCCCAGGCCGTTGCAACGGGTGCTGTCAGCCGAGCCGCGCGCGATAACAAGCCTGCCGCCAGCGGTGTCTATCTTGCTTGCTATTTCTTCGGCGGGCTTGTGGGTAGTGCCGTGCTGGGGCGCCTCTATGATGCGTTCGGCTGGGGTGCCTGCGTCGCCGGTGTCGGCGTGGCGCTCGCTGTCGCCGCCCTGCTAGGGCGCACCAAGCTCGAATAAATGTGGTCTCGCCTTCTTCCGTGTCTTCAAGTGCAGACCTTAAAAATGCAGCGGGCCGTTTGCTTTCGCAAACGGCCCGCTCTTCATTCAGAAGCGCCAGCTTAGTTGTTACCGGGGAGGTCGCGCATAGCCTTGCCCGAGAGGCTCGACTCTGTCGGCTTGGCCACCGGGTTGGCCGTGGTTCCCTTTCCGTTGTTGCCGGGAAGGTCGCGCATGGCCTTGCCCGACAGGCTGCTCTCTTCCGGCTTGGCCAGCGGATTGGCGGTGTTGCCTTTGCCGTTGTTGCCAGGCAGGTCGTGCATAGCCTTGCCCGAGAGGCTGTTCAGGTCGCCGTTTTCGGCAAATGCGAGCGTGCTGGAAGCGGCAACCAGAACGGCCGCAAGGATGTGATGAGCTTTCATTGAGGTTCTCCGATTTTCTATGGCGTTCAAGCCGGCTGCACTTGAGATACGGAGAGACGTCTCGCCGGTTTCATTGTCTCTCCTGCCGCGGCTCCAATGCCGTGCGGTTGAGGAGAACCTACCGATCGCCTTCGACGATCTGAAATGCCGTTGCGGTCTCGATTTGATAGCCGCAGGCTATTTGCCGCCGTTCTTAACGGCTTCGATGATGTCGTCGATTTCCATGCGCCGACGGAAATCCGGATCGACGTACCGCGCGATCACCAAGCCGTCACGCCCTACGACGAACGTGGCGGGAATCGGTAGAAACCAGGCCTCGCTGTTCTGGTACTTTTCGAGCTGAACGCCGTGCGCGGAATAAATACGGCGCACCCGGTCTCCAACCCAGATCGCAAGCCCGGTCTCGAGGGCATAGGCGTTGTCGATATCAGAGAGAATTTCAAGATTCCCGCCGCACGCGATCTTAGCGCGTCGAATGAAATCCTGTGTCTCGGGCATGATCGAGACGACGGTGGCTCCCCGCGCCGAAAGCGCCCCCAAAGCCTGTGCCAAGGCAGACAGTTCGATCGCGCAGTATTCGCACCAATGTCCTCGGTTGAAGCTGACGACTACGGGACCGGACTGGATCAGGTCGTCAAGAGAGACTAGGCGTCCGCTGCTGTTCGGCAACATAAATGGTGGCATCGGATCGCCGACATCCGGTGCGCCAGCGCCAGCCTGGCCGGATACGAGGCGGGCGATCAGATCATCGTAGACTTCGGCGAATGGCAGGCTCAGCGTTCTCAGCCCGTCGCTAAAGTCCTTGAGCCGCACGTTCAGCGGAGCATCGGATGCGCAGAGCACGCGGAACAAGTCTTCGAGCGTCAAAGGCGTTGTCATCGGGGGCTCGTGGTCATGGGCGTCGAGGCGGCGGCGCTGGTTTGCTCAGCCTTTCCTTTGTTCTGTACGGCTGGAAGCCGCCCGCAAGCAATCTCTTCCGCAATAGCGCGCCTCTATAGATACCCGAGCCAATCGCTATTTCATCTCTCGGAGCGTGACGGTCATTCTTCCGGCATCACCCAGCCAAGGTCGCAAGATGTGCGACGCTGCAATGGAGATCTGCCATGTCCGTCCTTTCGTCCCGTCTTTCCTTTGTTGTCGTGGCCGCGCTGGGCGTGGCTGTGGCGTGGTTCGCGATTACCACCGCGCAATCTGCCGTGTCTCGCGACGGTGTCGTCAGAGTTAAGAGCGCCTACGGGGTCGATGAAACCGTTGACCGGATCAAGGCCGATATCGAGAAGAAGGGCATCAAGTTCTTCGATGCCATCGATCAATCGAAGCTCGGAGCCGAGGCCGGGATCCCGCTCAAGCGCTCCACGCTGCTGGTGTTCGGAAATCCGCCGCTCGGAATTCAGTTCCTCACGTCAAATCCGAACGCGGGGCTCGACTGGCCGGTTCGCTTGCTCGTCAGCGAAGATAGCAACGGTCAAGTTTGGGCGATCTATACCGACTTCGGCTGGATAGCTGCGCGCCACGGCATCTCTGATCGGGATGCGCAATTTAAGATGGCCTCTGACGTCATCGCATCGATTACGTCCAGTGTCGCGGCAAAGCCGTGAGCCTTGCTTATCCAAGCACCGTCGAGCGGAGCCGAACATGAACGATGCCAGAAACGGAAAGCGGTCCGGGCGCGCGCTCAATTCTGCGTCGGGTCACGGACAGATCGTGATCGTCCTGCAGGGCGGCGGTGCCCTCGGCGCGTATCAGGCGGGGGTCTATCAAGCCCTGCATGAAGCTGGCGTTGAACCGGACTGGATCATTGGCACATCGATCGGTGCGATCAATGCCGCGCTCATTACCGGTAACGAGCCTGGCGCCCGCGTCGATGCGCTGCACGAATTCTGGCGGCGCATGACGCACAAATCCGCGCTGAATGCGCTGAGTTCGGCGCCGCAATTGGCCCAGACGTTTTCCTACTGGGCAACCGTGTGTAACGGAATTGGGGGCTTCTTTTCTCCCAACTACGCCGCGTTCTTGGGGGCCCATGTGCCACTGGGTCCTGAGCGCGCGGGATACTATTCGACGGCACCCTTGGAAAAAACGCTGTTGGAGCTTGTCGACTTCTCGATCATCAACCGCAAAGCTGTGCGGCTTACGGTCGGCGCGGCCCATGTCCGAACGAGCCAAATGCGCTATTTCGACAGCCGCGAGACGGACATCGGCGTCAAGCACATCACGGCGTCGGGTGCATTGCCGCCCGCTTTTCCGGCGGTGCGTATCGATGGCGAACTCTATTGGGACGGCGGCATTCTATCCAACACGCCGAGCGAAGTGATCTTCGAAGACAATCCCCGCCGAAACTCGCTGATCTTCGCTGTGCATCTCTGGAACCCGATGGGCGGCGAGCCTTCAACCATGTGGGAGGTCATGCATCGGCAAAAGGACATTCAGTATTCGAGCCGGGTTGCGAGCCATATCAATCGCCAGCTTCACACGCATCGCCTGCGCCACATCATCAAAGAGCTAGCTGGATACGTACCGGCGGACGTTCGGAGCAGCGCGGCGGTGCGCGAACTTGCGAGCTATGGGTGTCCCACGCGGGTGCATGTCGTGAGACTGCTGGCACCCAGCCTCGATCATGCCGACCACACGAAGGATGTGGATTTCAGCCCCTCTGGCGTGAGGCAGCGTTGGAATGCGGGGTATGCCAACACGATGCGAGCCCTCGAGCAGGCGCCGTGGACTGGTGACTTCGATCCGCTCGATGGCGTCGTGCTGCATGAACCGTGCGAAGACGTTTGCCTGGAGGCGCCGAACAGCCGGGCCATGGTCAAAAACGAAGATCCAACCTCTGGTGAGGAGCCCATTGAGGCCCTCGGTGTTTGACTGTGTGAGCACTCCCTCGACGAGTGCGAGGGCGTGAGCGGTGCGCCGCTACTTGTACTCGATAATTGTCGAGCGGCGGCCGGTCCATTGGGTCCACTGGAATTTCAACTGGCCGAATGCCTGGGGCACTTTCGACAAAGTGACGAAGGTTGCGTAGGACTTGTTCGATCGCGCCCGGAATATGCGAAACCACAGGATTGGCCAAAGCGGCCACATGACCGGCAGCGCCCACACATAGTTACTTACAACATTCTGCCGGCAGAAATACTCCGGTGACGCCCCATGCATGTGGAAGCCTTCGGCGTAGGCGTGCCCGGCCCGCACGTTTCGCAGCCACCATTGCTTGAACCGTGTCATCTCGGCGTTGTGAAGCGTCATGGAATGGTCGATGCGCCAGATCTCCCATCCGCTCTTCCGGAGCCGCACACTCATCTCGGGTTCCTCGCCCGCAATGAGATGCGAGTTATATCCGCCCACCTCGGCGAAAGCCGTCCGCCGGATCAAGGCATCGCCGCCGAAGAACAGCGTCTTGCCCGTGGGGGTATCCCACTCCATGTCACACAGAAGATTATAGGTGGATGCCTTCGGAAACCTCTCTCTGCGACGCCCGCATACGACGGCCGCATTTTCATTTTGAACTAAAAATTCGCTCGCTGCCGAAATCCAGCCTCGGTCCAGCTCGCAATCCCCGTCCAGAAATTGGATGAACTCGACTTCAGGGTGCTCCGCGATCAATTTCTGTGCGCCTTCGTTTCTCGCGCGCGCCGCTGAAAACGGTTTCGTGAGGTCGAGGGGCAAGACTTTTACGTCGAAAGATAATGCAAGCGCGACCGAATTGTCGGTCGAGTTGGAGTCGACGTAGATGGCCGGCGCCTGTAAAGCGCTGACGGCTTTGAGGCAAGCGGCGAGGCGTTGGCCTTCGTTTCGGCCGATCATAACGAAGCCAATGCTTGGCCGATCAGGTTTCAAGTCAGTACTCATTTTTCGCCGCTACGACACCGGCGCCAAGCGCGATGCTTGCCCTGTGGCTTGATGCGTTGCGCTGCCGCCGATTGCATCGAAGCATGAATTGACCTCATTCAACAGCGCGCAAGCATACTTTTTGCGGGTAACAGTTAGCGATTTCGTCATGGCCAGCCCATGGCCTTGTTGATCTTTTAAAATTTTCTGAAAAATCGATCGTTGATTAATCTTTAAAGTGGTTTCTAATTGTTTTTCATTGGCGCTTTTGTTTTCTTTTATCGCGTAACCGGATTGCTGGCGCTTTGTGCCTGCAGGTCTCCGTGAACTTGCGAGGCGCTTTCGCTATGATTAGTGAAGTCTTCGAGCAGCGCGCGCGGTGGTTGCGCGATTTGCCTGCACGAACCGCGCTCAAACTCTGCAATCAACAGAACATACGCGGCATACTTGGAAAGCGTTACGACGAGGCGTTGCGATCGCACCGTCGCGAGCTTCCCACGCTAAGCTCGTTCGATGCGGAGATCGTAGGCGCGTTGAACCGCGACGGCATCTTCATGACGTCGCTGGACAAGCTTGGACTGCCGGGCGGCGAAACGGCGTTCCAGGTCGCCGCCAAGCTGGCGCAGGAGTTTGCAACCGAGGCGCGCGCGCGCGCAGCAAGCGGCCAGACATTCGTTTTCGTCCCGCCCGATGAAATCGTTTCCCATCCTGACCTTTTCCTTCTTGGTCTGCAGGATCGGCTGCTCGACATCGCCGAGAACTATATCGGCCTGGCACCCGCCTATGACGGCGTCGTGCTCAACTATACGGTTGCGGACGGGCAGGAGATCTCGACGCGCAAGTGGCATCGCGATTGGGAAGACCGGCGGATGCTGAAAGTCGCCATCTACCTGAACGATGTCGATTCCGGCGGCGGCCCGTTCCAAATGATCCGGCGCCACGATTCGATGCAGAATGATGTCGACGGCTTCGACTACAGCTTGGCCGACGATCGGGAGCTCGAGCGCCGGTTGGGTACGACGTTCGCGCAGGACGTCGTCAGTTGCGAAGGTCCGGCCGGCACCGTCATCTTCACCGACACGGCGCGTTTCTTCCACCGCGGCAAGCCGGCGACTGCACGCGATCGGTCAGCCCTCTTCTACAGCTACTTTGCCAGCCATCCGCGGCATCCGTTTCTGTGTGAAAGAACCGGCATGAAGCGCGCCGATATTGCCCGCTTGTCGAGAAATTTGCCTGAGCGTCAGCGCGACGCCGCGCTGTGGCGGCAACAGCTTTCGCCAGCGCTGCGAATTATTCCCCCGGCAAGGCTCTAGGGGCGGCAGCCGGCTTCTCCTATCGTGATCGAGCAGGCGCCTCGCGATGAGGAGGCGCCGACAATCAGGCGAGTTCATGCACGCTGAACAGCGCTTCTGAATCCTGCCAAACTCGCGCCGGAGACCATCCCGAGCAACGGGCCAGGGTTTGAAACTGCTCGACCGAGTATTTGTAGGAATTCTCGGTGTGGATGCTCTCGCCGGAGCGCATCGTGAACCGGTGCCCGCGGATTTCGAAGCGCTGATCGCTACGGCTCACGAGATGCATTTCGATCCGGCCCTCGCGGGCATTGTAGCGGGCCACGTGGCGAAAGGATTTGAGATCGAACGCGGGTTCAATCTCGCGATTGATGCGGGCGAGCAGATTGAGATTAAAGTCTGCGGTGACGCCCGAGCTGTCATTGTATGCGCGTTCAAGCGTGGCCGTATCCTTCTTCAAGTCGATGCCGATAAGCAGACGTCCCTCTTCGGAGAGCAGCGACTTAAATCGCAACAGAAGTCGCGACGCCTCTGCCGGCGCCAAATTTCCGATGGTGGATCCCGGAAAGAAGCCTATCTTCGGACGTGACTTGAAGTCGTTAGGTAAGCGAGACAGTTCGGAGAAATCGCCGAGCAGTGGGCGGATGTCGAGGTGCGGGAAACGCTGCGTCAGCCGAGCGGTCGCCTCCGTCAAGGCGTCGGGCGACACATCAATCGGGACGTAGGCCGCATTGTCCGGCAGCTCTCGCAGCAGCAGCTCGGTTTTCCGGCTCGATCCCGAACCGAACTCGACAAGCACGCTGTCCGCTGACGTGCCATCCATCATTTCGCCCGCATGGGCCGTCAATATCCGGGTTTCGGTGCGCGTTGGGTAGTACTCGGGGAGGCCCGTGATCTGCTCGAAAAGCGCGCTGCCGCGTGCGTCGTAAAAGTAGCGGCAGGGCAACGATTTCTGGGGGCGCGAGAGGCCATCGATAACGGCGCGCACAAAAGCGTCCCTCTCGCCGGGCGCATCCGTGAGGCGCCGCTTGGTCTGGGAGTTTGCAAGCATTAAGCGATATCCGAAGCTAGACGCAGGCCAACGAACTGCCAGCGTTGTTGGGGATAGAAGAAATTGCGGTAGGTGGATCGATAGTGGCCATGGGGCGTGGCGCATGAGGCTCCGCGCAGGACCTGCTGGCTGACCATGAACTTGCCGTTGTATTCGCCAATCGCGCCTTCTGGCGGTTTGTAGCCGGGGTAGGGCAGGTAGGCGCTCTGGGTCCATTCCCAGACGTCGCCGTACATCTGGCGTGGAGCGCCCGGTGTGGGATCACCGGCGGGCACGGGCCGCAATGAACCGGAATCGAGATCAGTGCCTTCCACGGGTAACGGTGCCGCCGCGATCTCCCATTCGAATTCGGTCGGCAGCCGCTTGCCACTCCAGCGCGCGAAGGCGTCAGCTTCGAAATAACTGACGTTGCAAACAGGAGCGGCCGGCTCCAGCGGTCGCTGCCCTTCGAGTGACATCGCCTGCCACTGGTCGTCGCGGTGCTCCCAATAGAGCGGAGCCTCCCAGCCCTCGCGCTTTACGGTTGCCCACCCGTCGGCGAGCCAGAGGGCTGCGGTGCGATAACCGCCATCCTCAATGAACGCGAGCCATTCGCCGTTTGTGACGAGACGATCGGCGAGACTGAACGGATGGATCAGCGCGTCATGTTGGGGGGCTTCATTGTCCCAGGCGAAACCCGAGCCATCGTGCCCGATTTTATGAATGCCGCCGGGATATTCGATCCAGCGCACGCTCGGCACTTCGCTGCGGGCGACCGCTGCAGGCTTTGGCTTCCGGTATGCGGGACGAAGTGGATTGGCGGCGAACAGGGCAAGAATATCCGTCAGCAAAAGCTCCTGGTGCTGCTGCTCGTGATTGATGCCGATCTCGATAAGACGGGCGATCTCGCCTTCAGGCTCGCCGGATTGGGCCAACATGCGGGCGAGCGCGTCGTCCACATGCGCGCGGTAGGAAAACACGTCGTAGATGCCGGGCCGGGTCAGCATTCCGCGACGTGCGCGGGGATGACGCGAGCCTTGGCTCTCGTAATAGGAATTGAAGCAGAAATTGAACCGGTCATCGAAAACACGGTAGCCCGGCAGGTGTTTGGCCAGGATGAAGGTTTCGAAGAACCACGTGACATGCGCCAAGTGCCATTTCGTAGGGCTGGCATCGTCCATCGCCTGGACGACCATGTCTTCGGGGCTCAATGGTTCCGTGAGGTCGATGCTCCGGCGCCGTGTTTCGAACAGTCGATCACAGAGCGTGGGAGCTTTGGGGGCCGGTTGAGGTGCGAGAGCGGGAACTCGGCAGGCCATGTTCAGATCCTCTTCGACGCGTTCGTCTCTCAACGCGCGAGACGGTGAAAAGGTGCAGAAATTCCCGGCGCGACGAAACCGGTCATCTGGCTTTCGATTCCATGCCTGAACGCTATTGGAACTTGGACCAGGATGCTGTGCTTTGAACTCACAGACCTCGGAAGGCTGGATCGCAGGAGTTAACGATGTCCTCGCAATTCGATGCCGTCATCATCGGGACCGGGCAAGCCGGGCCTTCACTGGCAAACCGGCTGTCACAAGCAGGCCAAAAAATCGCGGTCATCGAGCGGGCCCGTTTTGGCGGCACCTGCGTCAACACGGGATGTATGCCGACGAAAACCCTTGTGGCCAGCGCTTACGCCGCTCATCACGCGCGTCGCGCCGCCGAGTATGGCGTTGTCATTCAGGGGCAGATTGGCATTGACATGAGGGCCGTCAAGGCACGGAAGGACAAAGTTTCTGACGCGGCTTCGAAAAATATCGAAACCTGGCTGCGTTCGATGCCCGGCTGTACCGTGCTGCACGGCCATGCACGTTTTGTATCTCCCAATGAGATCGATGTGGGCGGTGAGCGTCTCAAGGCAGAGCAGATCTTCGTTAACGTCGGCGGACGGGCCGTGATCCCGCAGATCCCGGGTGTCGAAACTATCGACTATCTCACCAACGCGACGATCATGAATCTCGACACCGTGCCGGAACATTTGATCGTTCTCGGCGGCAGCTATATCGGCCTCGAGTTTGCGCAGATCTTCCGCCGCTTCGGCAGCAAGGTGACGGTGGTCGAAGCCGCGCCTCGGCTGGTTGCGCGCGAGGACGAGGACGTGTCGGCGGCGATCCGGGAAATTCTCGAGCTCGAAGGCATCACGATAAATGTGGATACGAAGTGTTCGGGTCTCGCGAAACGAGGCTCCGGCATCGCCGCGACGCTGGAAAGTGCCTTTGGCGTGGCCGAGATCACTGGCACGCATTTGCTCGTTGCGATCGGCCGGAGGCCAAATACCGATGACCTCGGACTTGCCGAGGCGGGTGTTCGAACCGACAAGCACGGTTTCATTGTGACCGACGACAGCCTGCGCACCAATGTGCCGACAATCTGGGCGCTGGGTGACTGTAACGGCCGAGGCGCCTTTACGCATACGTCCTACAACGATTTCGAAATCGTCGCGGCTCAACTTCTTGACAATGATCCGAGGCGGGCGAGCGATCGCATTGTGACCTACGGGCTGTTCATCGATCCGCCGCTCGGCCGCGTCGGATTGACGGCGCGCGCGGCCATCGACCAAGGGCACAAGGTGCTGATCGGCACACGTCCCATGACACGCGTCGGACGGGCGGTCGAAAAAGGTGAAACCCTTGGCTTCATGAAAATTGTCGTCGATGCCGATAGCGGGCGGATCCTGGGGGCGGCGATCCTCGGCACTGGAGGCGATGAGGCGGTGCACTGCATCACGGCAACGATGTACGCCGATGCCCCGTACACGACACTGCAACGCTCGGTGTTGATCCATCCGACCGTTTCCGAGCTGATCCCCACGGTTCTCGGTGAACTCGTGGCCGCATAGATCGGGAGCCTTCGAGACCCTTGCGCTCCCCTTAAGGCGCACATAGGCTGATGTGGGGGTGATACGAGGATCGGTTCGGTGCACACCAAGCACATCGTACTTTTTGGCGGCGTGGCCTGCATTCTCGCAATGCTGGCGTACCTTTTCGTGTTCGCGGAGGCGCCAATCGTCGATGGGCCGCCGCCGTCGGTTGCTCCCGCAGGGCAATAGTCCGAGAGCCAGGGAATGGAGCGAGCCTAGCAATGGCAACCCCTCTTTTCCCACGCTCCGCTAGCGCGGCGAACAACGGAGAGCAAATCAGCTTTCTCGCAGCGGTTTCCCTCGGCATAGGGGGCATGGTTGGCGCCGGCATCTTTTCGATTCTGGGCGTCGTCGCTCAAGCGGCCGGTAACGCGATGTGGCTGGCTTTCGCCATCGGCGGCGTGGTAGCGCTGCTCTCCACCTATTCCTACGCCAAGCTCGGTGCGGCTTTTCCGTCCGCGGGCGGGGCTGTCCACTTCCTCGTAAAGAGCTTCGGCGATGGCGTGGCCGCTGGTGGGCTCAACCTGTTCATGTGGGCCGGCTACATCATCTCGCTCGCGCTCTATGCCACGGCGTTCGGGAGCTACGCGGCGACCTTCATCACCGATCACCCATCTGCGCTGTTGCTGGAGGCGCTTGCCGTCGGCTCGGTCGTTGTGTTGACGATCGTCAACGCTTTTGGCGCCAAAGCCATGGGAAGCGGAGAAACGGTTATCGTCGCGGTGAAGGTTGCCATTTTGCTGCTGTTCGCGGGAACCGGCCTCTGGTTCGTAAAGGCGGAAAATCTCTCGCCTGCACAATGGCCGGAGGCGCAAGCGGTGTTGTTCGGGGCGGGCGTGCTGTTCATCGGTTATGAGGGGTTCGGCTTGGTGACCAATGCGGCTGCCAACATGCGCGATCCGCGGACGACGTTGCCTCGCGCGCTCTATACCGCGGTGTTGGTCGTCATCGTGCTCTACCTCGTCGTTGCGGTGACGGTGACCGGCAATCTCACAAGCGCGGAGATCGAGGGCGCGCGGGACTACGCACTTGCCGAAGCGGCCAAGCCTTTCCTCGGTGAAATGGGGTTCCGGCTGATCGCGATCGCCGCGCTGTTCTCGACGGCGTCTGCCATCAATGCGACGCTCTTCGGTTCAGCCAACGTCTGCTACATGATTGCGCGCGACGGCGAGCTGCCCTCGGATCTGGCGCGCACGATTTGGAAGGACGCAACTGGCGGACTTCTGTTGACCGCGGGGCTCGTGGTGCTGGTCATGCTCTGCTTCGATCTCTCTGGTATCGCGATGATGGGCAGTGCCGCGTTCCTGCTTGTCTACGCCGCAGTGAACGGCGGTCATTTGCGTGTGTTGAAGCAAACGGGCGCGAACTCCGCCATCGTCTGGCTGTCGCTCATCACCTGCCTCGTCATGTTCGCGATCTTGAGCGTCTACACCTATCAGCAGCAACCGGCTGCGCTGGTGGCGCTGGTCATCATTGCGGCGGCGTCTTTTGGCGCCGAATGGAGCTACCGCCGCTTGACCGGGCGACGGATCTCGACGGCTCCTTAGGAAGTTGAACGTCGTTCTGATTGCCGGCGGACGGCAAAAATAACGCGCGTTCTCGAAATCTCAGCATACACCTCTCTCGAAGCGACCCGACTCGCAGTATGGCATTGGGGCCTTCGGGGGAGAGCTGCAATGCCGGGGAAGGTGGACGAGCGCCACACGGGAGTTACGCCTTTTCGCGCTGCGGTTCTTGCGCGGTCCGTTGTTGCTTGCTGGGCATTGTCGACGTCGGGATGTGCGGTCGGTCCCGATTATATTCGCCCCGATCTGGCTCTTCCTGCGCAATACCTTCCCGGTGACCAGACGTTAGCTGGAAAGAGCGATGCCCAGCGTTTCGTCGAGGCGCGCAGCATTCCGGCTCAATGGTGGCGGGCTTTCGGATCCGAGAAGATCAACGGCCTCGTGGACATGGCCTTTACCGGAAATCCTTCTGTCGGTGCGGCCATTGCCGCGTTGGAGGAAGCGAAGTGGAATGTGCGGGCTCAGCAAGGCGCATTTTTCCCGCAGGTTTCCGGCGAGTGGGCTTCGACACGCCAGAAACTGCCGGCGCCCGAAGCTGCTCCCTCGCGCTTCAAGGGTGAGATATTCACGCTTCACACCCCGCAGGTGAATGTCGGTTTTCTGCCTGACGTGTGGGGCAAAAACCGGCGCGCAGTCGAGGCGCTGATGTCTGTCGCCGACGCTGAGTACTTTCAGCTCGAGGCGACCTACCTGACGCTTTCCACGAACATCGTCGTTGCCGTGATCCAGGAGGCTTCGCTCGCCGACCAGATTGCGGCCACGCGCGATATCGTGAACATCAACAAGCGCATTCTGGGGCTGCTGCGAAAGGAGTTCCAGGCGGGTGCCGCCTCGGGGCTCGATGTAGCCTCGCAGGAGGCTCAGCTCGCGCAGGCGCAAGCGCTGTTGCCGCCACTGGAAAAAGCCTACGAGCAGCAACGCAACCTGATTGCCGTGCTGGCCGGCCGCTATCCCGCCGCCGTCACGCAACGGCCGACGAGTATCGATGCCATCCGTCTTGTGCGGGAATTGCCGGTGATCGTGCCATCGCAGCTCATCGATCAGCGTCCGGACGTGCGGGGGGCGGAGGCGCAGGTTCGGCAGACAAGTGCAGAAATCGGCATCGCAACCGCAAACCTGCTGCCTCAATTCGGCATCAGCGGAGACGTAGGCGCGTCCTCTCGAACGCTATCGGAGTTGTTCACGCCGCAAACGCTGGTGTGGTCGATCACGGGCAGCGTCATGCAGCCGATCTTCAAAGGCGGAACGTTGCTGGCGCAGAAGCGCGCCGCAGAAGCGGCGTTCATGGAAACGGTGTCGCTCTATCATTCGAGCGTGCTTACCGCGGTGCAGAACGTGGCCGATGTGCTGTGCGCGATCGAAGCTGACCACAAGGCGGTCCAGGCTGCGCTCGCGTATCAGAAAGCGTCCGAGAAGGCCTTGAACATGGTCGAAACCGAGCTGAAGGCCGGGCAGGTTTCGATCTCCGTGCTGCTCACGTCGCAGCAGAACTACCAGCAGTCGAGGCTCTCGGTCATTCAGTCTCGCGCCTTGCTGCTGGCGGATACCGCCGCGCTGTTCCAGGCGTTGGGTGGCGGTTGGTGGGATGGTGACGGTCATTTGGTTGCCGTTGCGAACTAATCACTCTATCCGGCTTGCTATCTCGCGGCGCAGCATCGGACGTTTGAACAATACCTGTTGACCATAAACGGAGGAGCCGCATCGCGGGCTGATCCGGCCCTGTACGGACTTTCTCATATGGCCTACGCTACATGCTTCTCATTCCGCGATGAGGAGAAACGGTTCACATGGAAGACGATTTCGGGCCTCTGTCTTCTCTACGACCCCATGTGCTTTCGTTTCTTCTCGCCACCCCCCGACGCCTGACGGCGGGGTTCATCCTCGCCGGGGCGCTGGCGGTCGGGGCCTGCGGTGATACAAACGTCTACGTGCCGCCACCGCCGCCGAGGGTCGATGTGGCGTTGCCGGTGAACCAAACCGTCGAGCGATATCTCCTCTCGACGGGAAGCACGGCCGCGGTGAACAGCACCACGCTCGTCGCGCGTGTGCCGGGTTTCATTCAGAAAATAAACTATAACGACGGGGACCTCGTCAAAGCCGGCACGGTGTTGTTCGTCATTGAGCCGAAGCCTTACGAACTCGCACTCGAGCAGGCCCAGGCCGGTCAGTCGAGCGCAATCGCCTCGACCAAACAAGCGGAGGCCGACTACCAACGACAGTCGGATCTCGCGGCGCAGAAGATTTCGAGCCAGGCGACGCTCGACCAGGCCACGGCATCCAAGGAATCTGCCATTGCGAAAGAGAAGCAGGCCGGCGTTGACGTCGAGCAAGCCCAGCTCAACCTCACCTATACGGAGGTGAAGGCGCCGTTCGATGGCATCGTGACCTCGCGCGCCGTGTCTTTGGGACAGTATGTCGGCGCCGGTACACCCACGACGCTCGCGACGATCGTTCAACTCGATCCGATCTACGTCAACTTCTCCGTGAGCGAAGCCGAGGTGCAGGGTATTCGGGCCAATGTTCGTGCGCGCGGCCTCACACCGGAGGACCTCAAAAAAGTTCCGGTTGAAGTCGGCTTGCAGACCGAGGAGGGCTTTCCGCATCTCGGAACTCTCGACTATGCGTCGCCGACACTTACGGTTGCCACGGGTACTCTGTCGGTGCGGGGCGTTCTCCGGAACGAAAATCGGGCCCTGCTGCCCGGCTATTTCGTGCGTGTTCGCGTGCCATTGGCTAAGCGACCGGACAGTCTTCTGGTTCCGGATCAGGTGATCGGAAGCGGCCAGGGCGGGCGCTATGTTCTTGTGGCGAACAAGGATGAAGTTGTCGAACAGCGCAACGTCGAGCTTGGTCAGCAGGTCGGTGAGCTGCGCGTTATCACCAAGGGCATTCAGGCAGACGATCGCGTTCTGATTTCCGGGCTGATGAGCGTCGTGCCGGGACAGAAAATCGAACCGGTTCTGAAAGTCGTCTCCGGCGTCGAGCAGGGCGCTGCGCCATGATCTCGAAATTTTTTATTGAGCGGCCGGTTCTTGCAAACGTCATCGCCATTTTGATGGTCGTGATCGGGGCTGTCTCGGCGCTCCGGCTTCCGGTCGCGCAATATCCGAACGTCGTACCGCCCACAGTGCAGGTAACAGCGCGCTATCCCGGCGCCAGCGCACGGACCGTCATCGATACGGTCGCTTTGCCGATCGAGCAGCAAGTGAACGGCGTGGAGCGTATGCTCTATATGCAATCGTTTGCCACGTCCGACGGCACCTATGCGCTTACCGTGACGTTCGAGATCGGGACCGATCTCAATGCGGCGCAGGTTCTGGTGCAGAACCGCGTGTCATCCGCCATGGCGTCTCTGCCGCAATCGGTTCAGTCGCAAGGCGTGGTGGTGCAGAAGAAGTCGACGGCCATTCTGCAGATCATCACGCTGACTTCACCGGACGATAAGTACGATAGCCTCTATCTCAGCAACTACGGCACCATCAAGCTCAAGGACGAGCTTGCGCGTCTGCCGGGCGTGGGCAACGTCAACGTGTTTGGCGCCGGCCAGTATTCGATGCGGATCTGGCTCGATCCGCAAAGTATGCAGGCACGAAACCTTAATGCGCAGGACGTCATTCAAGCGCTGCAGCAGCAGAGCGAGCAGGTGACGGCGGGCCAGTTCGGGATGCCGCCTGCTCCCAGCACGCAGAACTTCCAATACACGATCGAGGTTGTAAGTCGATACGACGATCCCGATCAGTTTGCGAACGTGGTGGTGAAGACCGGTGCCAATGGCGATCTGACGCGCGTGCGGGATGTCGGCCGCGTCGAGTTGGGGGCGCAGACCTACAGCCAGATCTTCAACCTCAACGGCAAGCAGGCTGCGGGGCTCGCGATCTTTCAGACGCCCGGCGCTAATGCACTCGACGTGGCCCACCTCGTGTCGACCAGGATGGAGGCGCTTTCCCGCGAGTTTCCGCAGGGGATGGTGTACTCCATTCCCTTCGATACAACCTTGTTCGTTCAGGCGGCCATTTCCGAAGTCTATAAGACTCTCTTCGAGGCTGCCATCCTCGTTCTGATCGTCATTCTGGTATTCCTGCAGGATTGGCGCGCGACGCTGGTGCCTGCAACAACGGTTCCGGTGACGATCATCGGTGCGTTTGCCGCCATGGACGCACTCGGCTTTTCGATCAATCTGTCGACCTTGTTCGCCATCGTGCTGGCTATCGGCATTGTGGTTGACGATGCGATCGTCGTCGTCGAAGGCGCCGCGCACAAGATCGAGAAGGGGATGTCGGGGCACGATGCCGCGATCAGCGCAATGAACGAACTCATGGGGCCAATCATCGGAATCACGTTGGTTCTGATGGCGGTGTTCCTGCCCGCGTCGTTTCTGCCTGGTCTGACGGGCCAAATGTATGCGCAGTTCGCTCTTGTGATCGCGGCCACCGCGCTGATCAGCGCCATCAACGCCGCGACGCTCAAGCCGACGCAATGCGCACTCTGGTTGCGGCCGCCGGTTCCTCCCGAAAAGCGTAACTTCTTCTATCGCGGCTTCAATGCCGTCTACGCTCGGACCGAGAGCAAGTATCAGCGCTTGATCGGATCGATGGTCCGGCGCAGCGGTGTGATGGTGCTCATCGCTTTGGCGATCATGGGCGCGGCGGTCTATGGCATGTCGCGTGCGGCGACGGGTTTTCTGCCCATCGAGGATCAAGGCTATATGCTTGCCGCGGTGCAGCTTCCCGATGGTGCCGCGTTGGGACGTACGCAAAAGGCGCTCGAGGAGGTCGATGAGATCGCCAAGACGGTGCCAGGGGTCGAGCGCATCATTACGATCGCCGGCATTTCGGTGCTCGACAACAGCGCGTCTCTTGCGAATGCGGGCGTTGCTTACATCATGCTCAAGGACTGGAGCGTCCGCGGCAAGGGGCAGGATCTGGCGTCTCTCTACAAGACGCTCAACGACAAGCTGTCCCATATTCAGGATGGGAGCGTGCTGGTGCTGCCGCCTCCGCCGATCCAGGGCATCGGAAATGCCGGCGGTTTCACGCTTCAGATCGAACTACGGGATGGCAGCTTCGATCTCGCGAAGCTCGGCAGCTCAACGAACGCTGTCGTTTCCGCTGCGAGCACGCAATCGTCCATTCAGCGCATCTCGACGTCGTTTCGCGCAAGCGCGCCTCAGTACAAGGTGGAAATCAACCGCGAGAAAGTCCAGGCGCTGTTGCTGACGACCGACCAGGTGTTCTCGACGCTCGCCACCTACATGGGCTCCAGCTATGTCAGCCAGTTCAACAAATTTGGGCGCATTTTCCAGATCTACGTTCAGGGCGATGCGAACTTCCGCATGGATCCGAGCGACGTTCTTGGCCTCAAGGTGCGCAACCAGAACGGTGATATGATCCCGCTCGGCACGGTTCTCACCATCGAGCCGAGCTTCGGACCTTCCTTGATCAGTCTCTACAATTTGTATCCATCGGCGACGGTGATCGGCATCCCGGCAAAGGGTTTCTCGTCAGGCGATGCGATCGAGCTCATGGAGCAGATTACGGCGCGAACGTTGCCGCCGGGCGTAGGGTCGTCCTGGACGGCGCTGTCTTACCAGGAGAAGCTGGTCGGCGGGCAAATCCTCTACGTGTTCGGTTTGGCTTTGCTGCTCGTGTATCTCGTGCTCGCGGGGCAATACGAAAGCTGGTATGCGCCGGTTACGGTGCTGCTCGCCGTTCCGCTTTCGCTCGTGGGGCCGGTGATGGTGTTCCTGTTGCTGCGCGTCGAGATCAATCTCTATGTGCAGATCGGCCTCGTGCTGCTCATCGCGCTCTCGGCCAAGAATGCCATTCTGATCGTTGAAGTTGCGCGTGAATTGCGAGCGGCGGGGACGTCGATCGCGGAGTCCGCGATCGAGGCGGCACGGGCACGTTTTCGTCCGATCCTTATGACGTCGTTCACCTTTGCGCTCGGTGTCTTGCCGCTGGTGCTTGCGGAGGGCGCGGGCGCCTCGGCCCGCAAATCCATCGGCATCACGGTTTTTAGCGGTATGCTCGCCTCGACCTGTCTGGCGGTGTTGTTCGTGCCTTCGCTATTCGTGGTGGTTCAAAGGTTCGAGGAGTGGCGGAGTTCGCGGAAAAGCGCGCCGGGCGCAGACAAGGCTTCCCTCGCGAGTTAGCCGTCGACAAAGGATTCATAGCACCGCCCGCGCCTTCGCGCCGTTAGCTCCCGTTTGGACAGGACCGGTGAAGATTGCGTCCACAATCGACTGGGGCGTATTCGCAGCGGCAGTAGCTCTTTCCGTCTGCCGTGCTCCGGCACACAGGCCGGGTTACTTCCACGCAGCAGAGATAGGACCCGTCGGGTTTTCGGATCCAGTGCCCGCAGGCTCCAACATAAAATGATGGATCGCTGGGAATATCGCCCGCCACGATCAGGAAAAGACTTCCAGAAAAGATGGCCTCTGCAAAACGCATTGCCTTCGCGCGACACATTTAGAAAAGGGGTGGCAGATCCAACTTCGCCGATAAAAATGGCAAAATAAATCCGTTTCAAGATCATCAACGGCCTCGTCCGATTTCGAGTTCCCCAGAGAGACGGGCAATCGGGGTGGCTTTTTAATTGCTAGTTCTTGGCTCTCTGCGCGTGACCGGCCACCTGCAGAAAGCCTGTTGCAGCAGGAAAGCGCGCTCGACCAACGAGGGCCGGTAAAGTTTTTTTGTTACCAACAAAGTGAAATCCAATCCCGCCCCATGGGGTGCGCCGCTATTCTGATTGTGGTGAAAGGCGGAGGCACAAATGCCAACACTCGATCAATTCGTCGTCTGGGTTATCGTTGGACTTCTCGGCGGGAGCCTGGCTGGGCTGATCGTCAAATGGGACCGAGAAGGTTTCGGAAGGATCCGCAATCTCGGCCTTGGGCTCGTGGGTGCGTTCGTGGGCGGCCTGTTGTTCCGGCTGCTGGGATTGTTCCCCGGACTCGACAATGTCTCGATCTCGCTCCGGGATGTGGTCTCCGCTTTGATTGGTTCGCTGATTGTGCTGACCGGTCTCTGGTTGTGGCAACGCTCCAGACCGCCGCTCTAAGAGAGCGCTTGCGTATTCGCTGCCCCATTGACACAGCGCGCGCTGCTGCCCATTCTTTGGGCATGATTTCAGCGGCGGCTTTTCATCTCAAGCTTCCCCGAGAGGGAACCGAAGTCGCGGGCCTGTAGCCCCGGCTTGGTTGTGCCGTTCCATGTCCCCGAGCCGGGGGGCGTTCTGATCCTCTCCGTCATTTCGCGCCGCGTCCGTACCGGATGTGGCTGTTTCATAACAGCGCGATGCGTGACCCGCGTACGTGCGTGCCTTTGTGCGCGCTCGGAATCGCGCCTCCTCCTCTGAGGTTTTGACATGATCTATCACCCACCCACCGATGCGCTGCCTCGCATATTCGTCGGCGAACGCGAGGAGACCCGGCTCACCACGCTTGCGACCTCCGCGATGCAGGCAGGCCGATCGGTGCTTGTCGCGCGGGTTCTTCTGGCCGAGATGGAGCGCGCGGAAATCGTACCCGACGCGGCCTTGCCGGCTTCTGTGGTGCGCATGAATTCGCGCGTCGTGTTCGATATCGATGGCGGTGCCCGGCGCGAGGGCGTGGTGGTGTTTCCTGGTGAAGCCAATATCGACGAGGGAAAGATCTCGATCCTGACCCCGATCGGGGCGGCTTTAATCGGTCTTTCGCCGGGGCAGATGATGATGCTGAGAGGCGCGGATGGCCGCGCCCATAAGCTTCGCGTGATCTCGGTCGAGGCGCCATCGCCCGGGGCCTGACCCCCGAATATCCGGCGGCGGTTTACCACGTTCCGCGTGGGGCCGCTGCCGGGCGTGCGCATAGAGAAGCTTCGGTTACCGCGAACGGTAAGTTTATTTGCTGCTCGCACCTGTTTGTGGCAGGTTTTCCGGATAGTTATGGCAAAAACAGCTCGCGCGCGTCTAACGCGGAAGACGGGCGTCAGGGAGGATCAGCGTGGGGCGTCTTTCTGCCTCTGCCGGCTCATGCGGAATAGGCGTCGCGAGCAGTAGTCTGCCAGCGGTGAACGATGCTGTGCGGGAGCTGAAGTCTAAGCTTACAGGCGATTTTCAGCACATCATTGCGTTGTTTTCCGTCGATTACGATGGGGCCGAGGTCGCCGCCGCACTTGCAGAAGCATTTCCAGACGTCGTGGTGAGCGGCTGCTCGACCTCGGGCGGGATAGGCCCGGCGGGTCTCATGGAAAGCGGTCTGCTGCTGATCGCATTTCCGCGCCAGGGCTTTTACATCCAGACTGGTGTGATCGAAGACGTCGGAGCCTCCGGCGTCGAGCGGGCGAGCGAGCTTGTCCGCGAGCTCAAATCCAAGATCGGTGCGAAGCAGGGCGATGAAAAGCTCGCCGAGCGTGTGTTCGGCATCATGCTGGTGGATGGGCTTTCGAATTCCGAGGAGCTGTTGGTCGCAGCCGTGCATTGGGCCTGTGGCGACATGCAGCTCATCGGTGGATCGGCCGGAGATGGGCTTACGTTCGAACGCACATCACTCATCCACGGCGGACGTGCGCTCGAGCGCAGTGCCGTTCTGATCATGGTCGAGAGCGAGTTTCCGTTCCGCATCTTCAAGACTTCGAACTTCGAGCCGACACAGATCAAGCTCGTGGTCACCGCGGCGGATACGGAAAATCGCACCGTACACGAGCTCAACGCCGAGCCCGCCGCGCGCGAATATGCTTCCGCCATCGGATTGATGCCCGACGAGCTGGGGCCGTTCAGTTTTGCGTCCTATCCGCTCGTGGTGAAAGTCGGCGGCGATTATTACTGCCGTTCGATACGCAATATGAACCCGGACGGAAGCCTGTCGTTCTTTTGTGCCATAGACGAAGGTCTGGTGTTCACGGTGGCGCGACCCAAGGATATGCTGAGCTCCACGGCACGGACACTCGAAGACCTCGATCAGGCGCTTGGCGGCATCGATCTCGTATTGGGCTTCGACTGCGTGCTGAGACGCCTCGACGCAGAGAACCGGCAGGTTCGTAGGCAAATGGAAGACCTCTACAGAAAATATGGCATCGTCGGATTTCATACCTATGGCGAGCAGCTCAACGCCATGCACCTTAACCAAACGCTGACGGGCGTGGCGTTCGGATCGCGGCGAGGCGCGCGGTGACGAGCGAGATCCGTTCGAGCTTCATTTCAACCGACGACGTCATCGAGGATCTCGAGCGGCGCAACGAGAAGCTTGCGAAGATCAACGCTGCGCTGATGCAACGCGTCGAGCGTTCCATGGACTATCAGGCGAACGCCTATTCCATGTTTCAGACGGCGATCGGTCTCGAAACGCAGGTCAGGGCGCGCACGGAAGAACTCAAGGCCGCTCTCAACCGGCTCGAGCGTGCCAATAGCCAGTTGACGTCTGCGCGTGATGGCGCCGAGCGCGCCAACCGGTTCAAAACGCGCTTTTTCACTGCCGTCGGGCATGATCTCCTGCAGCCGCTTCATGCGGCGCGCCTTTCCCTTTCGGCGCTGGGAGAGATCCACGGCGACCAGCATCACACCCGGCTCATTGGGCAGGTCGATCACGCGCTTTCCACGATCGAGGAACTGCTCCGCACCATTCTCGATCTTTCGAAGCTCGACTCGGGTGCGATCAAGCCGTCGCTGCAGCCGGTCGAAATCCCTGACCTGTTCCGCTCGGTGCTGGTTGATATCGAGCCGATCGCACGGGCGAAGGGCTTGCTCGTCACGATGCGGTCGCGCGATGTGGCGGTGACGTCCGATCCGCTGATGTTGCGGCGTATTCTGCAGAACCTGCTTGCCAATGCGGTACAGTATACGGAGCGCGGCCGGGTGCTGCTCTCCTGCCGCAAGCGGGGGGCGCATTTCCGCATCGACGTGTGGGATACGGGACCGGGTATCGCTCCCTCAGAGCAGAGCAAAATCTTCGAGGAGTTTCATCGCGGGGCCGCCGGGCAGCGGTCGCATGCGGGTGGCTTCGGAATCGGGCTTGCCATCATCTCGCGCATGGCCGAGGCGCTGGGACATAGGATCGAGCTGTGTTCGGAAACCGGTCGTGGAACGCGCTTCTCCGTGTTCGTCCCGGCCGCCGGGGATGCGGTGACCCATCGTGCGAGCGGCGCACGCGATCGGCAATCCGCAGCTTCGCGCGCGTATGGCCTCGCGGCGATGAAGGTGATCGTCATCGACAACGATGCGGGCGTGCGGGATGCGATGCGGGCGCTGCTGGACCGCTGGGGGTGCGATTCACGTCTGATCGCGAGGCTCGCGGACATCGAAGATCTGATAGGAAATGAGCCTGGTTTCCGTCCGGACATCATCCTTGCCGATTTTCATCTCGACAACGGAGAGCAGGGGCTCGACGCGGTCACGCGGCTGCGCGCGGAAGCGCTGATTTCGATCCCGACCGTCGTGATCACGGCCGATCATTCGGCGGAGGTTGCCGAGGCCGTCGCCAAGGCCGGCTGCGAGATCCTGCGCAAGCCGGTGAAGCCTGCGGAGCTTCGCGCCCTGATCACGCATCTTGTCGGTTGAGTTTTGCCGGTTGAATTCGGTGACAGCTAGGAACGGCGGTTCGGCCGATCAGGACGACGAGCCGGCAGGGTTCTTGTCGGATTCCTTGGCGCTTGCGCCGAGGATCGCGTCGTAGTCGAGGCGTGCGACCTCGATCACGGCCTGTGTGCGCGAGACGACGTTGAGCTTGCGCATAATCTCCGACACGTGGGCCTTGATCGTGGTTTCGCCGACGCCGAGTTCGTGGGCGATCTGCTTGTTCAGCATACCCAGACGGACCATCTGCAAAACGCGGAGCTGCTGGCGCGTCAGCGAAGCGACGCGGGCTGCGAGATCGGGCTCGCGCGTCGTGACGCCTTCGGGCCGCGGGGGCTCGTAGCCCTTCGGCAAAACGACGAGGCCGGCCATGACATCCTGGATGGCTTCGGCCAGATCGCGCTTTTTGACCGATTTAGAAATGTAGCCGGCCGCGCCGCAGGTCATCGCCTCATGGACAATGCGAGGGTCCTCGTGGGCGGAAACGACGAGAATGGGCTGCTTCGGCCGGGCCGCACGCAGCTCGATCAAGCCGTCGAAGCCGCGTGTTCCGGGCATTGTGAGATCGAGGAGCAGAAGGTCGAATGGCTGGTCGCTGCTCAGGGCTTCGAGTGCCGCGGCGACGGACGAGGCTTCGACGATCTCAGCCTCGGGGTAAGCGGATTCGATCGCGAGCTGAAGCGCTTCGCGAAAAAGGGGGTGATCGTCGACGATCAAGAATCTGACCGTCATTGCGAGCGTCCTCGGCTTGGGTTTGCGACACGGCTGGTCGGCAGCAACATCTCTATAAATGCAGTCAAAACCGGGAAATCCATCTCTCAGCCAAACTGTGTCAGTTGTGGCACGCGTGCGCCTGTTGGCAAGCAGAAAAGGCGGGAAAAGGTCAATAGGTGTGCAACGTGCCGGTCGATGTTCGTGCCGGGGGCCTTGGGTTCGCGCCGACTTGCTTAACATTGTCGCCGCGTGGTCATACGAAAGGCAGTTGAAATTCTAGCATCTTAGCTCGCCCGGGTTGGGACGCGCTGCAACTTGGAAACGCGGAAAGGCTTGTCTATAGTGCACCGCGTCAGGTGGGCCGGGGGGCCGGGCCGGAGAGTTTTATGCCCGTTTTTCTGTAGGGCAATGGGGAGCTTAGGGCGGGAATGAGGTGTAATCCTTCGCGTTGGCTTTGGGGCCTCATCCCGATCGCCATGCTGAGCTGGGGCACGTATTACCGTGAGCGCCCGAATGTCGAGGCCGATCTCACGGTGCGTTCGCTGGAGGCGCTCAGCGCAGCTGGCCAGCCCTGGGCGAAGGTCGAGGTCACCGGCCGCGACGCCATTATCACAGGACGCGCAAACAAGGACGGAGAGCCGAAAGCGGCACTCGACGCCGTGAGAGGCGTGTGGGGCATTCGCACGGTTCAACTCAAGACGGATCTTTCCGAAACCCCGCCGCCGCCGGTCGCGATTGGACCTCAGGCCTTGCCGGCTGAGGCGAAAGCGGATGCGGAAGCGGCTGCGCTGAAGGCCAAGGAAGACGAAGCCGCCGCCGCAAAGGCCAAGGCTGAAGCAGACGCAGCTGAGGCCGAAGCCAAGGCGAAAGCGGACGCCGAAGCTGCTGCGCTGAAGGCCAAGGAAGACGAAGCCGCCGCCGCAAAGGCCAAGGCTGAAG
>OFDN01000101.1_pt1 | contig 86408 bp, 81 predicted proteins | sample 1520971 | NCBI WGS metagenome assembly OFDN01 (sample SAMEA94257418, study PRJEB24077) | hot springs metagenome | biome: Aquatic biome; feature: Geographical feature; material: Water | place: India | collected 2012-06-12 | depth 5 m
AAAATCATTTGCTACTCCCTACTTTATCTGTTCTTACAAAACACACTTAGTGCACAACAAAAAGCACCCGGTAATCCTGTCATTGAAGGTTGGTATGCTGATCCTGAAGGTGTGATAATCAATCAACAATATTGGATCTTCCCTACTTTCTCTGCCAAGTACAAAGACCAGGTTTTTCTTGATGCATTTTCATCGAAAGATTTAGTGAACTGGGTCAAACATCCTCGCGTGATCGACACATCCATCATCAAATGGGCCTATATGGCGATGTGGGCACCATCGATTGTGGAAAAAGACAACCGTTATTATTTGTTTTTCTCTGCCAATGATATCCAAAGCAAAAAAAGAAACGGTGTAAAAGATGATAACAATGGCGGCATTGGTATTGCTGTTGCCGACAAACCTGAAGGCCCTTACAAAGATCATTTGGGCAAACCATTGATCAACCAATTTTACAATGATGCACAACCTATTGATCAATATGTTTTCAAAGACTCAGACGGACAATACTATATCCTCTATGGCGGATGGGGTCGTTGTAATATCGGCAAACTGAATACAGACTTTACAGCACTGGTTCCATTCCCCAATGGATCATTGGTACAAGAGATTACACCCAAAGGATATGTAGAAGGTCCTACTGCTTTTATTCGTAAAGGAACATACTATCTCATGTGGTCAGAAGGCGGCTGGACCAATGGCACTTATAAAGTTGCGTATGCAAGAGCCAATTCCATATTGGGTCCGTTTGAAAGAGAAACAACCATACTGGAAGCCGATAGCAGCATAGCCACAGGTGCCGGACATCATTCCGTACTCAATATTCCAGGAACCGATGAATGGTACATTGTGTATCATCGCAGACCCATTCCCAATTTGGATAGAGATCATCGGGTAACTTGTATTGATCGATTATTCTTCAATGAAGATGGAAGCATACAACGAGTGAAGATGACTTTTGAGGGAGTGAGAAGAAGGATGAATTGATTTCGGATGTCTGATGTCGGATTGGACTAATCCCGTCATCCTGAGCGTAGCGAAGGATTGTACGCAGATTTTTATGATTGAATATGATCGATCATTAAAATCATAATCAATCATATTCAATCAATAAAACATACGCACACTATCATGTACAATTCTAAGCGTCACTCCTAAACCCCTTTACACAGTTAACTAAACACTACCTGACTAGTTCTTAACCCACATCGTGACTCTCTCGTGACCCTATCCCGTCACTGTCTCGCTACTGTCGTGACCTTATCGTGAACTCATCGCGACTTATTCGTGAGGCAATCGTGAGTAGTGAAAAGTGAGAGGTGAAAAGTGAAAGGTGAAAAGTGAAAGGTGATTTTTTTTTGACTTTTGACTTTCAAAAAAAACGCATTATAAGCCCTATACAGCCCTTAAAATTTTCAACCTATCAATCCCTCCAAAAAGAAAAGATCATCGATTTTTCTCTAGTAAAACTACCCAGAGAATGTGCATTTAAAATCTTTGAGGAAGAGAATCGCAATTCAAATGGAAAAAGCTCTTACCATTGCTTCTTTATTCCGCTACAAAAAAACCTCCTTTGCAAAAAAGAGCTCTGTTTGTTTTTGCACAACCTCTCCGTTGTATTTTTGAGTGTAAGAACCTTTGCTCCTTTTTTCTTGATCCTTGTATCTTCCTTGTTCCTTGTTTCTTATTTCTTATTTCATATTTCTTATTTTTTATTCTTCCACTATCACTTCACTATGCTTTGACTATGGTTTCCCTATGAAATCACTATCATTCTCTTATGGTTCTCTTATGACGCTCGTAACCCTCTGGTATCTTTTCCTTAGGTTTCTCGTAGCATTATCAGGTAGCTATCAGTACCTGGTCAGGCACCTGTCTTATTGGTCATCATACTTTTTCCTACCCACTGGTCGGCATGACGGTCTGATCAGCCGTAGCGTACCTGAATGACCCAAAAAAGCTGTGGCATCCCAAGAAGACCAATGGCATAAAACCTAGCACCGAGTACCTAGCACCCATTTCCCCATTTCCCCCTATTTTACATCCAAATTCACACCAATGTTTGCTTTTACTACAGAACGATCTTATGCACAAGGGGCTGATGCTGCTGATCTGTTGGCCGGATTTAAGAAAGAATTTCATTTCCCAAAAAAAGGTGATCAGGATGTTATCTATTTCTGCGGTAACTCATTAGGCTTGCAGCCTCGCAGTGTGTCATCTGCAATTGAGACTGAGCTTCATACCTGGCAGGAACTGGCAGTAGGTGGTTATTTTAATGGCACAAATCCTTGGTTATATTACCACCAATATTGTATTCCCACATTGGCAAAAATGATGGGGGCGAAAGAAAATGAAATCACGGTGATGAATGCATTGACCGTGAATCTTCATTTATTGATGTTGAGTTTTTACAAACCCACCGCTTCGCGTTTTAAAGTGATTATGGAAGCGGGTGCTTTTCCTTCTGACCAGTATGCAGTGGAGACATTGGTCAAACATTTTGGCTTTGACCCAAATGATGCGATCATCGAGATTGCACCAAGAGCAGGTGAAAAAACATTAAGAACAGAAGATATCCTCGCTACCATTCAATCTACGGGAGATGCTTTGGCAATGGTATTGTTTGGTGGGATCAACTATTATACCGGACAACTCTTCAATCTTACATCCATCACAAAAGCGGCACATGCTGTTGGTGCCATCGCCGGATTTGACTTGGCACATGTTGCGGGTAATGTTCCAATGCAACTGCATGACTGGCAGATTGATTTTGCGGTATGGTGTTCTTATAAATATTTGAACGCCGGTCCGGGTGCCGTTGGCGGTGTGTTTGTACATGAAAAACATGCCGGCAATGCAGATACACCCAGACTCGCGGGCTGGTGGGGCAATGACGAGAAGAGCCGTTTTAAAATGGAGAAGGGCTTTATTCCAAAAACAGATGCCAGTGGATGGAATATCAGTACTTCCCAAGTATTTAATACTGTGGCATTGAAAGCTTCTTTGGAATTGTTTGAAAAAGCAGGTATTGAAAATCTGAGAAAGAAAAGTTTGCATTTAACAGCTTATCTGGAATACTTATTAAAGCAATTACCACAATTGAATTTTGAAATCATTACTCCTACTGATCCTGAACAGAGAGGTGCACAACTTTGTTTGTATTTTAAGGAAAGAGGTAAAGAGATTCATGATAAAATGATCAGCAGCGGCATAATCGTAGACTATCGTGAACCCGGTGTAATCCGCGTTGCTCCTGCGCCAATGTATTGTAGCTTTGAAGATGTGTATCGGTTTTATGAGATTCTGAAAAATAATTTTTAATTTATAACCACAGAAGGACACAGAGTTTGGCGCAGAGTTTCACGGAGTGTATAAACTAATCACTGTGAAACTCTGCGCCAAACTCTGTGCAACTCTGTGGTAAAACAAACATCAGTTTGTATCTTTAATCATGACCAAACACTATTTCAGCTATCTCGCTTTAGGCGATTCTTATACGATTGGGGAATCGGTTCCTTTACATGAAGGCTTCCCTTATCAAACCGTTCAACTTTTGAGAAAAAAGGGATTGCATTTCCATGCGCCGGAAGTGATTGCCAAAACCGGCTGGACCAGCTTTGAACTCGCTGATCATGTATTGCATACCGCTCTCAATGAGCATTATGATTTTGTGAGTTTACTTATCGGTGTCAACAATCAATATAGAGGATTAGAAATCAATGAATTTGAAAACGACTTTGAATACCTGCTCAAAAAAGCCATTTATTTTGCCGGCAATAAGCCCAATCGCGTGATTGTACTCTCCATTCCAGATTGGGGTGTTACTCCTTTCGCTGCTGATCGTGATGCCACTAAAATTAGTAGTGAGATCAATGCTTTCAATAAAGTATGCGAAGACAAAGTCAAAAAACTAGGTGGACATTTCATCGATATTACTACTCAAAGCAGATTGGCAAAAAATGATGAGAGCTTACTGGCTTCAGACAAACTACACTACTCCGCTAAATCACATAAGGCGTGGGCGGAAAAAGTAGCAAGCATCATTGAGAAAAATCTTTAAATCTGTGATTTCTTGATCTTTGATTTTTTGATTGAAGAAAGTCAAAATTCAAAAGTAAAAAGTCAAAAAAAATCAAGAAATCACAGATCAAAAAATCAAAGATCACAGATCGTACTCGATCATCTCTCGCTTCACCGACCCATCTTTAAAGAATTCGAAGACTGCATAGGCGGGTGCAAACCCTTTGAAAGCTCCGCCCCACCAGTTGCCGCTGATAGCTCCGTTGCAGTAATAATGAATGCCACGATATTCAACAATATCTTGTAAGTGTATATGTCCGCTTAAGCAGCAGCGAATATTCGGGTGATTGCGGAACAACTCTGTTAATGTAAAAGAATCTGTATGCAACAGCGCTCTGGAAATTTTCCGATCGCCATTGTCTTCTGTTTTATCAAAAAAGAAGCCTGATACAAAGGATACGATGGGAATATGAGAAGCGATACAAATATGAATATTCGGATCCGTTGTTGAGAGTTCTTGCCTTAGCCATTGCATTTGCTCTTCATCCACTTTTGCAATGTATCCTCCATTGTTTTCATGAGCACTATCTAGGATAATGAATTTCCAGTTGTCTTTGATAAAGCTGTAATATCTGCCGGGCATTTGATGTTGTTGTACTACCCAAGCTTTATTATACAATGGATCTTTTTTGATCTCGGGCTCTGTCATTTGCCAGCCCCATGCATCGTGATTACCAATACAATGATACATGGGCAACTTGTTTTGTTCTGCCAGTATTTTATTCCATAAAGCCCACTGTTCTTCTACTTTAGCTTTGGTAGCTTTCATTGCATCCATAATGGCATCTCCTCCATTGAGAATAAAATCAACCCTGGGTCTTAATGCATTCACATGTTTAAATGCACGTTGCATACCCTGTTCCGGTATAGCACCGGTTTTAATATGCACATCCGTCATAAAAGCAAAACGGATAGAAGGCTTGGCATTGGAAGTTGCCAATCCACTCAGCGGCAACGCAGAAACAGCAACTGTTGTTAAAGCAGACTGTTGCAAAAAATTTCTTCTATTCATGTGAATGATTGAACTGTAAGCAAAAAAAAACTCCGTGCAACTCTGCGCCTAACTCTGCGTCACTCTGTGGTTAAAAAAAATCACTTCAAATAATTCCCCATCTCTACTTGATACCCCATCGCCACTTTCTTAGCCGCTGATGCAAAATCCTCCCCACCTTCTGCAAAAATGATCGCCCTACTCGCATTCACCAACAATCCTGCATCCCTATTCAACCCATATTTGGATACTTCTTCCAAACTACCTCCTTGTGCACCCACTCCCGGTACCAACAGAAAATGGTCGGGAATGATTTTTCTGATATCACTTAAATCACTGGCTCTGGTAGCACCCACTACAAACATGAGGTTGTCTGGACTTCCCCATTTACAAGTGGTTTCCAATACTTGCTCATACAATCGTTTTCCGTCCATATCTGCCAATGACAAACGCTGAAAATCAAAACTACCGGCATTGGATGTGAGTCCAAGTACAATCGTCCATTTATTCGTGTATTCCAAAAACGGACGCACACTATCTTCTCCCATATAAGGAGCAACGGTAACCGCATCGAATGGCAATACTTCAAAAAAGGTTTTGGCATATTGGGAGGAGGTATTCCCTATATCTCCACGTTTAGCATCCGCAATGGTAAAATGTGTTTTTGGAATATATGCCAAGGTAGCTTCCATGATCTCCCACCCTTTGATACCCTGTGATTCATAAAAAGCAGTATTGATTTTATAAGAAACACAGTGATCTTTTGTAGCATCAATAATCCCCTTATTGAACTCCAGTACTCCATCCGGTTTTGATTGTAAATGTCGAGGTATTTTCAGCGGATCCGTATCCAGCCCAACACAGAGATAAGATTTCTTGGAGTGTATTTGTGCTACTAATTCTTGGCGGGTCATGAAACAAAAGTAAAAAAAGAAGATACAAGAGACAAGAAACAAGACACAAGAAAGATTTATGATACAAGAATCAAGCAAAACTGCCGTTAATAATTATTCCTTGCCCTCCGAAGGAGTCCTCTGGACCTTGTGTCTTTCTTGTCCCATGCTTCTTGATCCTTGAGCCTTTCTTGTCCCTTGTTTCTTGAAACTTGTCTCTTTCCTGTCCCTTGTTTCTTCATTCTTGTTCCCTGATTCACTATTTTCGCCGAAACCCTTCAGAATGGAAAAACAACCCATGTATTACGGTTCTTATTTAGGATTGGATAAAGTATTGGATGCACAGCACCCGGTAAGTTTTCAGCCGGGCAATGAACCGGCACATGATGAAATGTTATTCATCATCATTCATCAGGCTTACGAATTATGGTTCAAGCAGATTTTGTTTGAGTTGGATTATATTACCGGCGTCTTCAGCAAAGAAAAGATCAATGACAACTCGGAAGATATGAACTTGGTTCGCCATAGACTCCATCGAATCATTCATATTCTGCAGCTGTTGAATAAACAAGTAGAAGTGTTGGATACCATGACACCGCTCGACTTTCTTGAATTCAGAAACCTTTTGACCCCATCTTCCGGTTTTCAAAGTAAACAATTCAGACTGATTGAAGCGAGATTGGGATTGGAATTGGACAATCGTCACCATAAAGATTATTACAAGCGCACCAATGAAGGAGGCTTTACGAAAACCGACTATCAGCACATTACTGAAACTGAAGAAAAACCACATTTGTTGACATTGGTGAATGATTGGCTGGAGCGTATTCCATTTTTTAGGGATGATTTCTGGCAAGGATATGTATCGAAAACCATCAATGGCAAGCACCATCCTTTTTGGAATGATTATCGTGCGGTATATATGGAGGGATTAACAGAAAGAGAGAAAAATAAAATCCACGAATTTGATTGGGTCTTTTTTGAAGACAATGCTGCAGGATTTTCAGAAGAGCAATTGGCCCTTTTAAAGACAAGTTTCTCCCCGGCAGCTTTACGTTCTGCATTGTTTATCATGCTCTACCGTGATTTCCCCTTGTTCCAGACCTCTTATCAGGTATTGGATGCCTTGATTGAAATAGACCACTTAATGAGTAACTGGCGTCACAAACACCTCATCATGGTTCGTCGTATGATTGGTATGCGTGTGGGAACGGGTAACACTTCCGGCGCCGGATACCTGGAAGGGGCATTAAATAAACATTATGTTTATCGGGATCTATCCGGTTTATCTACCTATCTCATCGAAAGAAAAAAACTACCTGCACTACCGGAAGCTTTGATCCGCAATTTGGGTTTTCAATTATAAGAGATTACCATTGTCCGCAGGACTCCTTCGGAGAGGACACAGAAATCCACTGAAGTATTTTCTGTGTATTTCTGTGTTCTCAGTGGCAATAAAATTACTATCTTAGTTTACCCTCCGCATCGTTCAACACGATGGTATAATGCATAAGTAATTCAGGATATTCGTCTTGAGTTCAATTGATCACTTTTAAATTTTTGTCATGTTGCGTATCAGACAAACACTGCTCTTATTGCTTGTAACCCTAATGGTACAAGCCCAAACCGGATTAGATGCTAAACTGGGTATCGATCCAAAGGTTAAAATTGGCAAACTAAGTAATGGCCTTACTTATTATCTCCGTAAAAATATCGAACCTAAAAACCGTGCGGAGTTAAGATTGGTGGTTAATGCAGGCTCCATACTGGAATCTGATCAACAACTAGGTCTCGCCCACTTTGTAGAGCATATGGCTTTCAATGGCACTAAGAATTTTAAGAAACAAGAACTGGTAGATTTTCTGGAGAAAAGTGGTGTGAATTTCGGTGCCGATTTGAATGCTTATACCAGTTTTGATGAAACTGTTTATGAATTACAAGTACCCACAGACAGTATCCAGATCTTTAAAAAAGCCATGCAAATACTGGAAGACTGGGCACATCAGGTAAGTTTTGAACCTGTTGAAATTGATAAAGAGCGTGGTGTAATCGTTGAAGAATGGAGATTAGGCAGAGGTGCAGATGCTAGACTACGTGATAAATTCTTTCCAGTGATCTTGAAGGGTTCTCAATATGCCAAACGCTTACCCATTGGCACCAAAGAAAGCATCGAGAAATCTCCTTACAGCGAGCTGACGAAATTTTATAAAGATTGGTATCGTCCTGATCTACAAGCTGTGATTGTGGTGGGTGATATTGATATCGAAGAAACCGAAAAAATGATCAAAGATCATTTCGGTAAGATACCTGCTGCCAAAACACCTAAACCCAGAACCAAATTTGGTGTTCCTGCTTTTCCGGAAACCAGGGCTTCTATTCTCACGGATGCAGAACAGCCTTATAATGTTGTACAGGTGTACTATTTACGTCCTGAGATCAAGGCTTCTAAAACTGAGAAAGAATATAGAGCCAGTCTGATTAGAAACCTTTTCAATCAAATGATTAGCAGTCGCCTTGAAGAGATTGCACAAAAACCGGAAGCACCCTTCCTGTTTGGTAGCAGTAGCTATGGCTCTTTTATTGGTGATAAAGATGCATTTAGCTTGATTGCTGTTGCTAAAACAGCTAAAGACATTGAAGCATCGATCAAAACATTATTGACAGAGAATGAAAGGGTAAAGCAATATGGCTTTGCGCAAACTGAATTGGATCGTGCCGTGAAAAGTACTTTATCTCGAATCGAGAACATGTACAATGAAAGAGATAAAACAAAATCTGTGGAGCTCTTGCAAGAGTATGTTAGAAACTATCTGAAAGATGAATCGATTCCGGGTATTGAAAAAGAATTTGAGATGCATCAAAAGTATTTACCTACGATTCAATTGTCAGAAGTGAATTCATTGATCAAAGATTGGATCACTACAGAGAATAGATCGGTTGTGATTACTGCCCCTGAAAAAGAAAAAGCGGATCTGATGACAGCCGATCAGGTTACAGCATTACTCAACAAACCCATTGGTAAATTGGATGCCTATGTTGATAAAGTAACCAAAGGTGCTTTATTACCGGTTGAGCCTACTGCAGGTAAAGTGGTGAGTGAGAAAAAATATCCTTCTATTGAAACAACTGAATGGACTTTATCGAATGGTGCAAAAGTAATTTTAAAGCCCACACAGTTTAAAAATGATGAAGTGCAGTTTTCAGCCATTAGCTGGGGTGGGTCTTCCTTGTATACAGACAAAGATTATGTGAATGCAGCCAATGCTTCAATCATTGCTTCCATCGGCGGCATTGGTGAATTTGATATACAGGCTTTACAAAAAGAACTCGCGGGTAAAAATTGTTTTGTGTCCCCTTCGGTAGCCAACTATATGCAGGGCTTGAATGGAAACAGTACGACCAAAGATCTGGAAACTGCTTTTCAGTTATTGCATGGCTATTTTGTAGCGCCGAGAAAAGACGCCAATATGTTTGAAGTCATCAAGCAACAGATGAAAGTTCAGTTGGCGAATAAAGACAAAGATCCAGCTTCTGTTTTTGCAGATTCCGTGAATTATATCATGGGGAATTACCATCCCAGAAGAAAACCATTCTCCATGGAAACGATGCAACAATTAGAATTGGATCGTGCATTTGACATTTATAAAGAACGATTCAGCAATGCCGGACAATTCATTTTCACTTTTGTAGGCAATTTTGAATTGGAGAATATCAAACCACTCGTAGAGAAATACATTGCTTCTCTCCCATCCACCAATCAAAAAGAACAGTGGAAAGATGTAGGCATTCGTTATCCAAAAGGTGTGATTAGCAAAGTGATCAGAAAAGGGAAAGAACCCAAAGCCAGTGTACGTTTAGCATTCACAGGAGAAGTGAGTGAGATCAGTGATCTGGATGAAGTACAGGTTGGACAACTCACCAAAGCACTCGCCATTAAACTCAGAGAAGTACTGCGCGAAGATGCTGGTGGAGTGTATGGCGTAGGTGTAGGAGGAGGTTTTAATCGTGAACCTGTGAACAGTTATGGCATCACCATACAGTTTGGTTGCGCACCGGAGAATGTCGATAAACTGATTGCATTGGTAATGGAAGAAATTAAAAACACGAAAGCCAATGGTGTTCCTGCCGTGAATATCGAAAAAGTAGTGGCTGAACAAACCAGAAGTCTGGAAAATGATATCAAAGAGAATAGTTTCTGGCGTTTTAGACTGGAACAGAACTTTTTCCGTGGCACAGATCCAACACAGATCTTACAAGCTGCTGATAAAATCAAACTGATCACGGTGGACAAAACCAAAGAATTGGCGAATAAATTATTCAATGAGAATAATATGGTGAAGTTGATTTTATTACCTGAAGAATAAACATCATCCCAATAAAAACTCCTTGAAGCTTGATTTCAAGGAGTTTTTATTATTGCCACAGAGGGCACAGAAGAACACAGAGATCTTTCAGTGCATTTCTGTGCCTTCTGTGGCAATAAAATCAAAACATTACTGCTTACTCTTCTCCATCGGCAATTCCGGCAACCGACTCCATTCTTGTAAAGATCCGTCATAGATGCGCATGGGATAGCCCAATAAACGACCTGCCAAATACAGCACACTGGCGGTTTGTCCGATAAAACAATACCCAATCATTTCCTTATTCTTATCAGTATTTACCCGATCAAAATATTGTTGTAACTCAGCCATGGGTTTGAAACGAGTGGTACTATCAATCAAATCAGGAAAAGGCAGATTTAGTGCTCCGGTAATATGTCCGTCTCGTGGATTCCCTGTTGGATCTCCATCATAAAATCGTTTCAACCGGGCATCTACTACTAATTTATCTTTCTGCATCAATGCATCTTGAACATAGTTTTTATCCACCAGCAATTTTGTAAACTGAACTGTAAAATTTCCTTTATTGATAATGGGCGAAGGTCCGGATACCAAAGTCAACCCCTCTTTTTTCCAAGCTTCCAATCCACCATCCAATAAGCTAACCCGATTATACAATCCCAAGTGTTCTAGCGTAAGAAACATTCTCGCCGTAACTGTGATATCTGATTTGGTATAGACTAAAACAATATGGGATTCATTATTCACACCCAAGGACTGCAAGATACGGTTGGCTATATCTGTATTTGGCACGTTGAAATTTCCCTCAGGAGAATGAGCCGCCAACCAGTCGGGCCATAAAAATCGAGCGCCTTCGATATGTTCTTTTTCGTAATCAAGTCGGAGGAAATTTGCTTGCAGGATGACAAGGTCCTTATCAGACCGATGCTCTTGTAGCCATTTTGCATTCACCAAAATCGGTACTGGAACAGGTTTGGCGAATAATGTTATGGTACAGCAAAGAATGATGCTGAGTAATAATGATCGTTTCATAAGGATCGTATTTAGGTACAATCTACCAACTGTCTGTAAAAACAAAGTGCTAAAAAGTGTTCAATGGCATCCTTGCCCTTTTCACTTTTCACTTTTGTCCGAAGGACTCCTACGAAGACTTTTCCCTACCTTGCAGCCTCAAAATATACCCATATGAGTTTTGGTACTTTCTCTTATCCTATTCCGGCCAACGAACCGGTAAACAGTTATGCTCCCGGTACCCCGGAAAAAGCGGCTTTGAAAAAAGCTATCGCAGACCTCAAAAAGAAAACACTTGATATTCCGATGTATATCGGTGGTAAAGCGGTAAAGACCGGTAAAAAAGTAGCTATCCATCCCCCACATGAAATTGCGCATACCTTGGGACATTTTCATGCGGGTGAAGAAAAACATGTAAACCAGGCGATTGATGCAGCTTTAAAAGCCAAAGATGCCTGGACATCTATGAGTTGGGAGAACAGAGCGCATATCTTTTTAAAAGCGGCTGATTTGCTGGCGACCAAATATCGTTATGTGATGAATGCAAGTACGATGTTGGGGCAGAGTAAAAATGCTTACCAGTCGGAGATTGATAGCACTTGTGAGTTGATCGACTTTTTACGTTTCAACGTACACTTTTTAAGTGAAATCTATAAGCAACAACCGGTATCTGCCCCCGGTATGCATAACCGCATGGAGTGGCGCGCGCTTGAAGGATTTGTGTTGGCAGTAACACCTTTCAACTTTACAGCTATTGGCGGTAATCTTCCTACCTCGGCTGCCATGTGTGGCAATGTGGTGGTATGGAAGCCCGCAAATACACAGATATACTCTGCACAATTATTCATGCGTATTCTAAAAGAAGCAGGTTTACCGGATGGCGTGATTAATTTGATTTATGTGGATGGTCCGACCATCGGAAAAGTATGTTTCAATCACCCGGAATTTGCAGGGGTACACTTTACAGGATCAACAGGTGTCTTCAATAATATGTGGAAAGTGATTGGAGAGAATATCAGTAAGTATCGTTCTTATCCGCGTATCGTTGGAGAAACCGGTGGTAAAGATTTTGTGATTGCCCATGCAAGCGCGAATGTTGACGCAGTTGTAACCGCATTAGCTCGTGGTGCATTTGAATACCAGGGACAAAAATGTTCTGCTGCTTCTCGCGCTTATTTGCCTGATAACATTGCTACTGAAGTAAAACAAAAACTGGTCGCTACTTTGAAGACTATGAAAATGGGAACAGTAGAAGACTTTACCAATTTCATCAACGCAGTAATTGATGAAAAAGCTTTTAACAGCATCACCAAATATATCGATGGTGCTAAGAAAGATAAAAAGGCAAAAATCATAGCAGGTGGTAACTACAGTAAAAAAGAAGGTTATTTTATCGAACCTACCATCATTGAAACTACAGATCCAAAATACAGAACCATGTGTGAAGAAATTTTTGGACCGGTACTCACTATCTACACTTACAAAGCCAATGAATTTGAAAAAACATTGGATCTGGTAAACAATACATCTGCGTATGCATTAACAGGAGCTATTTTATCACAAGACAGAGCTGCAGTAGAATTGGCAACCAACAAACTGCGTAATGCAGCCGGCAACTTCTATATCAATGATAAACCAACAGGAGCAGTTGTAGGACAACAACCATTTGGCGGTGCACGCGCATCAGGCACAAATGATAAAGCAGGAAGTATGCTGAATTTATTCCGCTGGTTAAGCGCCAGAACCATTAAGGAAACCTATAACCCACCGGTAGATTATAAGTATCCGTTCATGAACGAATCTTAGGTAGATGTTGGATGTCGGATGTCTGATTTTGACTTTTGACTTTTGACTTTTGACTTTTGACTTTTGACTTTTTAATCAACGAAAAGGGAGATGCCACACTTATTGCGACATCTCCCTTTTTTCGTTTTCCTTTCTCTTGAAACTTTGATTCTTCCTTGAATCTTGTCTCTTCTTTCTTGTCTCTTCTTTCAATTATTTTGGTAACACAACACTATCAATCACATGAATCACACCATTACCTGCTTTCAAATCTGTTGCAGTTACAGTAGATACACCACCATTCTCATCTGTCAGGATTACTTTACCATCTTTTAAAGAAGCAGTTAAGGAACCACCACTTACTGTTTTTACTACTACTTTACCTTTACCATCTTTAATTGCTTTTACAACAGCTGCAGCATCCAAATTACCTGCAACAACATGGTAAGTCAGGATTTTAGCCAATTGAGCTTTGTTTTCAGGCTTCAATAAATTATCAACAGTACCTGCAGGGAGTTTACCGAATGCATCATTAACAGGAGCAAATACAGTGAATGGACCAGCACCCTGTAATGTTTCAACCAATCCTGCAGCTTTTACAGCAGCAACAAGTGTAGTGTGTGCTTTAGACCCAACAGCAACATCTACTACAGTTTTTTGGGCAGATACCGTAACAAATGCACCCATCAGCAATGCAATGGCAAAAGAGAAAAATTTCATTTTCATGTTTTTAGTTTTTATAGTTTGTGTGGATTATTACATGTACCATCATTAAACAGTTCAATTAAAATTTTCTTTTTTAATTTTTTAACAGCCCTGTTGAAGCTTTCAGAATTTTTGAGTGTATGGGTTAAACAATTGGTACTAGGTACTAGGTACTAGCTACTAGGAAAAACCTTTTCCTATGGGGAAATTATTGCGAGTGATCTATCTTTAATGCTTCATCATATCAGATATCAGATATCAGATATCTGCGATCTGCGATCTGACATCTTACATGTCGCTCAACTTTCTTCTTCCAAAAATGTTATTTTAGAATAAACAATTCCATATGGCCATTCCAACTTTAGCATTGATCGGAGCGCTGCGCGAGACTGCGAAGCGATTAGAAGAAGGAGCACAGTACGCATGGGGAAATCATGGCTCCTGTAATTGTGGGAACTTATTACAAGTGATCACAGATCTTTCCAAAGAAGAAATTCTCACTTATGCCCATACAGGTATCGGAGAATGGACAGAACTGGCAGAAGAATATTGTGGTGTTACAGATGCGCCTATTAGTTTGTTATTGAAAAAATTACAGGATACAGGACTAACACCTACCGATATCCATAACCTCGAATACTTGGAGGATAGAACTGTATTGAACGCTTTACCGGGTGGATTTCGTTGGTTAAAGAGAAATCAACGAGCCGATGTGATCCTATATTTTAGAACCTATGCCGATCTCCTGGAGGAGCAACTGATTGCACAGATACCGCTTCCTTCCTTCGATTTGAAGGATGAACCAAGTACAGAAGTAGCCTACTAATTGATCCTCAAAATCATTGACCCGGTTACCAAAAACAGGTAATCGGGTTTATTTTGTCATATAGTACCTGAAATTCAAGGGATTGGGTTGTTTTCAACAGCCCCCCATCGTACTGACATTTTTGGGTTTTAACCCCTATATTTGCTCCTCAAAATTTGACCAAGTGCCGACTAAATTCTCAAAAGAAACTTATCTCTACTGGTATGAGCTGATGCAGCTGATTCGCCAGTTTGAATTGAAAGCCGAGGAAATGTATAAAATGGCGGGTAAGATCCGAGGGTTCTTCCATGCCTATGTTGGACAGGAAGCTATTGCTGCCGGATGTATGACCGCTACACAACCCGATGACCCATTCATTACCGCATACCGCGATCATGGATTAGCACTGGCAAAAGGTGTTAGTGCCAATGCATGTATGGCTGAATTGTATGGCAAGGCAACAGGTTGTGCGAAAGGAAAAGGCGGAAGCATGCACTTCTTTAGCCTGGAGCATAAATTTTTTGGTGGTCATGGTATTGTAGGCGCACAAATTGGAACAGGTGCCGGATTGGCTTTTGCTGAAAAGTACAAAGGCACACAAAATGTAGTGCTTTGTTATTTTGGTGATGGTGCTGCCAGACAAGGGATGTTGCATGAGACTTTTAACCTTGCCATGACTTGGAAATTACCTGTGATCTTTATTTGTGAGAACAATAACTACGCAATGGGTACTTCGATTGAACGTACCAGTAACGTAACCGATATTTATAAACTGGCTGATGCTTATGATATGCCCGCTGATAAAGTTGATGGCATGACTGCGGAAGCGGTACATGAAGGAATTGCCCGAGCTGTAAAAAGAGCACGTGCCGGCGAAGGTCCAACCCTCTTGGAAATGAAGACCTATCGCTACAAAGGTCACTCTATCTCCGATCCTCAAAAATATCGTTCTAAAGAAGAAGTAGATGAATACAAAGAGCAGGATCCTATTTCCAAAGTGCGCACTACCATCCTTGAAAATGGTTTTGCAACAGAAGAGTTCTTGAACGATATTGATAAACGTATTGATGCCGTGGTAGAAGAAAGCGTACGCTTTGCGGAAGAAAGCCCATGGCCGGATGACAGCGAAGTATTGAAAGATGTGTACATCGATCAGAACTATTCTTTTATTGTTGATTAATTTTTTTTAGATATATATCCCATTCAAAACGAACAACTAACTAACATGAGTGATAAGCATGAAGTGATGCAAGACAATCAAGCACTAGCGAAAGCGCAAGGATTTTGGCAACAATATCAAAAAATCATCATTGGTGGCATTGCCGCTGTTGTGATTGGTTTTGGTGGTTGGTATGCATACAGTGAATTTATAGTGAAGCCCAAAGAAGAGAAAGCGGCAGAAGCCCTTTTCAAAGCAGAAGAATATTTCAGAATGGATTCTTCCAATCTGGTACTGAATGGCGATGGTCAAAGTCGCGGCGCTTTGTATGTGATCAAGAATTTTAGTGGTACAAAAGCTGCTAACCTAGCTCACTACTATGCAGGTATTAGTTATCTTAAATTGGGCGATTTCAATAACGCTGTTAAGTACTTGAAAGATTTCTCAACCGATGCACAACAAGTTCAATTACTAGCTTATGGAGCTTTGGGTGATGCTTATGCTGAACAAGGTAAAACAGATGATGCTGTTACCTATTATAAAAAAGCAGGTAGTATTTTCGAAAAAGACGACAATAACTCTGCTGAATACTTGTTCCGCGCTGCACTTTTATTAGAAACAAAAGGAAAAACAACTGAAGCACTTGAAATTTTTAAAACTATTCAGGCGAAATTCCCTAAGACTGATAAAGGTTTTCAGGCAGACAGATATATCTATCGTTTAAGCATTGAAAAAAACGACCTAGGAGCTAACTAATGGCAACAAAAGGAAATACTTCATTAAACAAAGGCATCCCCGTTATAAAGGATGCCTTTGTTGTTATCGTAAAAACTGAGTGGAACGCACACATCATTAATAAACTGGAAGCAGGTGCTAAAAAAATTTTAAAAGAACAAGGTATCGTTTGTAAAACACTGGTTGTACCCGGCGCTTTTGAAATTCCATTCGCAGTAAAAAATCACTACGCTTATAGCCAGCAACCACCGGATGCCTACATTACAGTAGGTACTATTATTCGGGGTGACACACCACATTTTGATTACGTATGTAAAGCTGTAACTGATGGCGTTGTTCAATTGAACCTTACACTCGATGTGCCTGTTGTATTTGGTGTATTAACCGTTGACAATGAACCACAAGCCTTGGAAAGAATAGGCGGTGTTCATGGTCATAAAGGCGAAGAGGCAGCCATTACTGCCATCAAAATGATATCACTCAATCGTAAATTGAAGAATCAAAAGTAAAAAATGCAAGTTCAGTTATTTGTACCCTGCTTTGTGGATCAACTATACCCCTCAGTTGCTTTCAATATGGTGAAAGTATTGGAGAAAGCAGGATGTACAGTTACTTATAACGCCAATCAAACCTGTTGTGGTCAGCCTGCATTCAACGCGGGTTTCTGGGGAGAAGCAAAAGATGTTTGTAATAAATTCATTCAGGACTTTAGTGGATCAGATTATATAGTTGCACCGAGCGCTAGTTGTGTGGGTTTTGTAAAAAATTACTACCAAAAGTTGTACGAGTCTTCCGCACAACAACAGACAGCCAAAAAACTGTCTGAAAGAATTTATGAGTTATCCGATTTTTTAGTCAATGTATTAAAAGTCGAAGATCTCGGTGCTCAATTCAATGGAAAAGTAACTTATCACGATAGCTGTGCAGCCCTTCGCGAATGTAAGATCAAAGAAGAGCCCAGAAAATTATTGCGTCAGGTCAAGGGCCTTGAACTGATTGAAATGGCAGACAATGAAACTTGTTGTGGTTTCGGCGGCAGCTTTGCCGTAAAGTTTGAACCCATTAGCATTGCCATGGGTGATCAGAAGATTACCAATGCTGCTGCTACTGAAGCTGAATATATCATTAGCACGGATATGAGTTGTTTGATGCATATTGATGGTTGTATCAAACATAAAGGAACTGGTTTGCAGGTACTGCATTTAGCAGATGTATTAGCATCATTTGATTGATCATAAAATATTCAAAGGATTATGGCATACTGGCTTATTAAATCCGAACCCTTCAAATACAGTTGGGAACAATTTGAAAAAGATGGTAGCACTTTTTGGGATGGCGTGAGAAACTACGCTGCCAGGAATAATTTACGCGCCATGAAAAAAGGAGACCTTGCTTTCTGGTACCACAGTAATGAGGGACTCGAAATCGTTGGTATCGCCAAAGTGATCAAAGAAGCATACCCAGATCCAACCATTGATGATGAAACCTGGTCAGCGGTTGACTTCGCTCCAGCTAAGAAATTAAAGAAACCGGTTGGACTGGCACAAATCAAAACTGATAAGCGTTTGGCCAATATGGCGCTGGTTCGATTGGGAAGGCTATCTGTACAACCGGTGACAGATGAAGAATGGAAGATCATCATGGAACTCTCCGGAACTAAATAATACTCAGCGTAACTCCTTTTCTCTTGTTCTCTGCGGTATACTTTTCACCGCTGAGAAAGAAGAACGCAGAGGTATCGCAGAGTGTATCGTATAAATTCAGTGAAGCATGGGAAAGAAACTGAAATTGGTGGTGCTTACAGGTGCAGGCATTAGTGCAGAAAGTGGTATCAAAACCTTTCGCGATAGCGATGGCTTATGGGAAGGACATGATGTATACGAAGTAGCTTCTCCACGTGGATGGAAAAAGAATCCCGCATTGGTACTTGAGTTTTATAACCAACGCAGAAGAGATATTGCCAATGCTCTCCCCAATGAAGCACATAAAGGATTAGCCGAATTAGAGAAAGCTTTTGATGTTCATATCATCACCCAAAACATTGATGACTTACATGAAAGAGGAGGCAGCACTAAGGTACTTCATCTGCATGGGGAGATTTTTAAAATGAGAAGTGAACAGGATGAATCTTTGATCTACCCCATTCATAACGATATTAAACCGGGTGATACAGCTGAAGACGGACATCAGCTTCGTCCATTCATTGTTTGGTTTGAAGAACCTGTTCCCAAAATTGCTGAAGCAATCGAAATTACGCGCAGTGCAGACATTTTTGTTGTCATAGGTACATCACTGGTAGTATATCCTGCTGCCGGATTATTAGATTATGTACATCGATCCATCCCCAAATACATCATTGATAAACAAATACCGGCTGTTGATACTGCTTTCATAACACCGATAAAAGCAACAGCATCAGAAGGGGTTAAAAAACTGAAGAAGATATTGAGTTCGTGAAAACAGGAAAAATATCCAATATCGAATATTGAACTTAATAGATGATCAAATCAATATTCGACATTGAACATTCAATATTCATCATTTAAAAAAGATGTATCCAATCACAATCGCCATCACCACTCCTAACAAATCAGCCAGCATGCCTGCCCAGATGGCATAGCGTACTTTTTTGATGCCTACACTACCAAAGTAAAGTGCGATGATATAAAAAGTGGTATCAGCCGAGCCCTGAAAAGTAGATGCGAGTTTACCGGCAAAGGAATCAGGTCCATATACCTGCATTACATCCAGCATCAGTCCACGAGCACCACTGCCACTAAAAGGTTTCATAATAGCCACCGGTAAAGCAGGTGTAAACTCCGTGTTCATTCCTGTCTGCATGAGTACCCATGAAATTCCTTCAACGATATAACCCAATGCACCACTATCACGGAAAATGCGAATGGCTACCAGCATGCCTACGAGATAAGGTAATATTTTTAGGATCACATCAAAGCCTCCTTTTGCCCCGTCAATAAATGCGTCGAATACATTTACTTTTTTCCATACACCACCAAGTATAATCGCTACTACGATTACCAATAACAATAGATTTCCTGTAATTCGACTGAATATCTCTTTCTCGGCTGGTCCCATGGATTGTACCCAATACAACATCAGCGCAACCAATCCCAATAAAGCACCGATCCAGCCAAACAATACTTTATCCCATTTTAGTTTCTGCCAGAACCCGACAATAAAAATGGATGCCAATGTGGTACAAATGGTAGCTAATACCAATGGAATAAATACACTCGCCGATTCTTTTGACCCCGATGCCAAACGATAAGAGATGATTGTTAACGGAATCAGTGTAAGTCCACTCGTATGCAACACCAAAAACATAATCTGTGCATTGGATGCTTTCTCTTTTTCCGGGTTAATGGACTGCAGACTTTCCATAGCTTTTAAACCAAAAGGAGTAGCCGCATTATCAAGTCCCAACATATTCGCACTAAAATTCATGACCATTTGTCCCATAGCAGGATGTTTTTCCGGAACACCCGGAAACAGTCTTTTCATAAACGGATTGAGTATACGTGCTAGCCAATTGATGGCACCTGCTTTTTCGGCAATACTCATCAATCCCAAAAAGAAGACCATGGCGCCGGTCAAAGGAAATGCCACATCCACCACAGAGCTTTTTGCGCTGTCAAACATCCCATCCACAAGTGTCTTAAAGATCTCCGTATCATTCAAAAAAATGAACTTGTACAACGCAATCACAAATGCAATGACAAAAAATGCGATCCATACAATATTGAGTGCCATGGGAATGAATTATGGGGTGAATATAGGGAGAAAAGGGTTTAGTCGATAGTCCATGGTCCATAGTCCATAGTAGTAGAATATGGCTCTGCCATGGACTATGGACTATGGACCAAAGACCATCAACTATGGACTAACCCACAAAAGCCTATATTTGCGGCTCGAAAAAAAGATGTATGGCTTTACAAGCAGGTATCGTGGGATTACCCAATGTGGGAAAATCGACCCTTTTTAATGCAGTCAGTAATAGTGCTAAGGCGCAGGCGAGTAATTATCGTTTCTGTACCATTGAACCCAATGTTGGATTGGTAGATGTTCCGGATGAGCGTTTGGCAAAACTGGCTGAATTGGTAGTTCCGAACAGGATCGTTCCTACACAAATGGAGATCGTGGATATTGCCGGATTGGTTAAAGGCGCTAGCAAGGGCGAAGGATTGGGTAATAAATTCCTAGGGAATATCCGTGAAGTGGATGCCATCATTCATGTGATCCGCTGTTTTGAGGATGAAAATGTATTACGTGAAGAAGGAGCCATTAATCCGGTGAGTGACAAAGAAATCATTGATACGGAATTGCAATTGAAAGATCTGGAGAGTGTTGAGAAGAAAATGCAGCGTGTTGAGAAAATGGCGCGTGTTGGAACCGATGTTAAAGCAAAAGCAGAATTTGAGATCCTCTCCCGCTGTAAAGCACATTTAGAAACCGGTAAGAGTATTTATTCTCTTGGATTAACCAAAGAAGAAAAAGTAGCCGTTGCTGATTTATTCTTATTGACAGATAAACCTGTATTGTATGTAGCGAATGTAGATGAAGCCAGTATGCATACAGGAAACAAGTTTTCAGAGCAACTGAAAGAAGCCGTAAAACATGAAGGTGCTGAAGTAATTGTGATGTGCAATAATATTGAAGCACAAATTGCGGAAATGGAATCTGAAGAAGATAAGCAGATGTTCATGGAAGAATATAAAATGACGGAACCTGCTTTGAACAGATTGATCCGCAGCGCTTATAAATTATTGAACCTCGATACCTATTTCACAGCCGGTGTACAGGAAGTACGTGCATGGACTATCCACAAAGGCTGGAAAGCTCCGCAGGCTGCAAGCGTTATTCATACTGATTTTGAAAAAGGATTCATCAAAGCAGAAGTAATTGCTTACGATGATTTTATCAAGTATGGCAGTGAATCTGCATGCCGCGATAATGGTAGATTAAGAATTGAAGGAAAAGAATACATCGTGAAAGACGGCGATGTAATGCATTTCCGATTCAACGTATAACCCCCTCCACGAAACGCTGTGCCAAACTCTGCGTCACGCTGTGGTAAAAGATATAACCGCAGAAGGAGAGCAATGGAGGTACGCAGAGATTTGGTAATTTTATTTATGATTAGCTTGTCTATCTGGGAGAAAGAATCTTTTTACACCCCTCAGGATATTGTTATTGTTGGTGCTGGACTGATGGGTCTTTGGACGGCTTATGAACTCAAGAAAAGAAGTCCACAATTACAGATTACCATTGTAGAACGCAATACAACACCACTAGGTGCATCTACCCGCAATGCCGGTTTCGCTTGTTTTGGAAGTCCCACAGAATTGATGAGTGATATGGAAACCATGGGTACAGATGAAATGCTGCGTATTGTAGAACTGCGTTATCAGGGCATTGAAAAGATCAAATCTCATTTTACTGAAAGCTCAATTGATTACGAATATTGTGGTGGCTATGAATGCATCAACCAGGATTCGAGGTATTGGTATGCATTTGATGACAGGGTGAGTCAGTTGAATAAACTTTTGAAAGACATCACAGGACAGCGATCCATTTTTAAATATGCCGGACAGAAAATGTCCGGATTAGGTTTGATGGGTTTTGATGTATTGGTAGAGAATAGTTCTGAAGCCGCTTTACATAGTGGCAAACTGGTACAGGCTTTAACCCAATTGGTTCGCTCATCGGGGGTGAATATATTGGATGGTTTTCATGTATACAGTTGGGAAGCAGATCAAGATCGGTCAGTAATCACTAGTACGAATGGCATTTCAATTCAATCTAAAAAACTTGTCTTCTGCACCAATGCGTTTACAGATAGTCTATTAAACAAGCCAATGGTTGAACCTGGAAGAGGACAGATCATTCTGACAACACCCATTCCCGATCTCCCGATGAAAGGTACTTTTCATTTTGATGAGGGATTTTATTACTGGCGTCATTTAGGAGATCGAATATTACTCGGCGGCGCTAGGAACATGGATTTTGATGGCGAACAGACACTGGATATGGATGGTTCTGAAACGATCAAAAACGCATTGATTGATTTCTTGAGAAGACATTTACATCCTTCCCTTTCATTTGAGATTGCAGATTCTTGGAGCGGTATCATGGGATTCACCAAGGATAAGAAACCTTATCAAGGACGTACTGAACAGGGCTATTATGTAGCATTGGCTTGTAATGGAATGGGAGTAGCGTTAACACCAATGATTGCGGAACAAATAGCCGGCACTGTTTTGCAGGATTTTTAACGGAATGCTATTATTAGTTATTCTATTTTTGAAGTGAACCTATCAATATGAAAAAATTCCTACTGCTTTTGTTGCCGGTCTTAATGCTGGCTTGTAACGATACAAAAGAAGAATCTTCTTCGGATAATACTACCGCCGCCATTCCTACACCCGTAAATATGGGATATACGATTGTAAAGGTTTATCCGCATGATATAACCTCATTTACCCAAGGGTTGATCTGGTTCAACAATACACTGTATGAAGGAACCGGATGGTATGGAGAAAGCCGTTTGATGAAAATGAATCTCGAGACAGGTAAGTCAACTCAGAAAATTAATATACCGGATGAATATTTTGGTGAAGGTATCACCATCTTGAATGACAAAATTTATCAATTAACCTGGGAACAACATAAGGTATTTGTTTATGATCTTTCCTCATTCAAAAAGATCAAAGAATTTGATTGGAATATGCAAGGCTGGGGCATTACACATAATGGCAAACAATTACTGATCAGTACCGGTGATAGCAATATCTATTTTGTAAATCCTGAAACATTTACAATTGAAAAAACGCTGGGCGTATACGACAATAACGGCTACCTATCTAATCTAAATGAGCTTGAATTTGTCAATGGCAGTATCTATGCGAACATATATTTGAAGGACTATATCGCAAAGATCAATCCTGAAACGGGATTGGTAGAAGGCCGACTAGACTTTACTGGCTTGTTACAAAAAACAGGTCAGCCCATCACAGAAGAAACAGATGTATTGAATGGCATTGCGTTTAACCCCTCTACCAATAGTTTTTATATCACGGGGAAAAGATGGCCTGCTTTGTATGAAATCAAATTAAACTGATTGAATGCGCTGGTTAATTTCGGCTCAAGATATAAATCACTGAACTACACTTCCGCTGATCACCCAATGCTCCTAAATTGGACCTGAGTCCATTCCAAAAAGCCGCCAATAGATTGGACTGTCCTGTTTTGTACTGCTCACTCAACATCGATACATAAAAAGCATCGAACCACATTGGATGCATTTCCTTGATATCAAATCCTTTTAAATGAGCAAGCTGTTGTAAACCTGCGGGAGAAAAATGATATAAATGTCTGGGCACATCCCATGCCGCCCAATGTTGACCATAGATGGTTGCATCTTTACTCGTATAATTCGGCACCGCAATCACCAGCTTACCTTGTGGTTTCAATAATTGCTTGAACCGTTCAAAATATCCATGCAAATCATGTACATGTTCGAGTACATGCCAGAGTGTGATTACATCAAAAGAAGCTTCGGGTAAAGTATAGATCTCATCTGATGAACGAAGTTGTAAACCATATTTATTGCCGGCATTTTCGCGTGCAACCGGATCAGGTTCCAGGGCAGTCACTTTCCATCCTGCTGCAACCATGGTATGTGCAAAAGCGCCTGTACCTGCACCAATATCTAACAAACTCCCCTCTTTTAATCCGCTGATATTTTTGATCAGTCTGCGTTTATTTCCCAACGTATAAGAGCGAACCCAATGATACAGTTGATTGATAAGCCCCTTATTGGTATCTGTATGCGACACATAAGCTTCAGCACGGTAATAAGGTGCAATATGATGAAGATCAGGGATGGATTGCGTAAAGCGATTGGTACAATGTCCACAGTGCCAAATCTCAAAATTCTCTTTACTGACTGTATGATCTTTGGCCACCAACAATGGGTGAATATCCTGATGATGACAAAAGGGACAATCCTGATAATAAACAAGGCTTGCGCTCATGCAGACAAAACTTTATAGGTAATAATAGGCGATGGCGGCAACACCTAATAGTAATAAAATAATGGCATAGATCCACCAAGATGCATCAGATGCTGAAATTTCCTCTCCTTCTGCTACTACTGAGGTTTCCAATACCACCCCTTCCGGTAATGAAACAGACTGGTATCCAATTGCTGATTCGGGGGCTGTATGTATTATATTTCCATCCTGATCGAGTAAAAGCGTACCAATAAATGGCAATTCAACAGACTGGTGATCAAAAATTTTCTGTTTTAATTCTTGCGTCCACGCATTGAATTGACCTATTGCAGCAACTTCATCTGTTTCCGTTTCTGAAGACAAAAATTCAAACAAGTGCTTATCTGCAGGAACCGGTTCTGCATGATACGTAATCAAAGATACGGGGCCTTTGATGGCTGTACCGGCAGCCACCACTTGCGCAGGTATACGTTTAACCTGAAATATACCGATATCGGGTATCCCTAATCGGCCATTTTGGATGAGGTATTTGATCAGTAACTGTTGTATCATGGTTCCCATTTACCGGAACGAATATACAACTCCGCCTAAAACATTCAAGCCCAGAACTTCATATTGATGCCAACGGCGATATCGATTGTTCAAGACATTGTTCAATTGTACCCAGAGATTCAATTTGGGTATTACAGAAAACTCAGCACCAATATTGAGGTCTGCGGCAGGATCTAACTTAAGAGTGGTCCCAGTACCATTTCGGTAATGACTACCGTCCCATAAGAAAACATCTGCTTTTAGTTGTAAATCTTTGAACATTTTCCATCGTAAAGCTCCAGTAACTTCTAATGGCAATAAGCCCCATGCTTTTTCGGCGGTTTGTAGAGAAGTGAATTGACGATAAGTGATACCACCTAATACTGATAATTTTTCTTGTAAGGTATAGCCGATCTCTCCATGCAACTGTACAACATCCATCTCTGGTTCGTAGAACACATCAAAAGATTTTCCGTCAATTGACAAGATAGTAGGGAATAAAGGCTGGTTATTCATTCGCATAAATGAAAGTCGAGCTCGATATGTAAAGTGATTACCCGCTGCACCACGAATACCCGCATATTGTTCACCGATTTTTGTGTTTTCTAGACGATTGGGCTGTAAAATCCATGGGTTGATATCTGTCAACGTACGGTATCCATTCTTCTGAAAGTATCCTACCCATCCCAGTTCAACCAGTAGTCCTGTCTCTCCTACTTTGGCTTCTGCGGTTATATTGGGTAGTGTCTCATACTTACCATTATTCCAAGATGGACGAATACCCGCATTGAGTTTAAAACCTGATGATTGAAACTGCACGGATGGACTCACATAGAACAAATTGTTTGTGATCTTACTCTGATTTGGAGGTGCAAAAGTAGTACTTGCAATGTCTGCAAAGACTCCAAGATCAATCGCAAATTTTTTGGCGAAGGTCTTTCGTAATGGTGCTTCCAGTATGGCATTGTATTCTTTACCTTGACGATTATCTGCAAAATATTTTAAACTGAGTTTAGGAGCATATGTAATATTAAAAGCATTGGCTTTTTTATTCCTTAACCCAATCTCTATACCCGCTTCATTGAATCTTTGCAGTAAATCTTCTTTCTTGATATTAAGCGTGCTATTATCAAACCCATAAAAATAACGGGTCGTGTTTTTATAAGTTGCCTTGGTAGTCCATTCATTGTTATTGTTGGTATTAAATACAGACAATACACTCAGACCTAGTTTTGCAAACTGCTGTGCAAACAGGTCTCCTTTATTGGATAGATAATCTGCATTCACAATGGTATTACTCTTTACCCCATCTCCAAAAGAAAAGGAACCTGCCACCAAAAAGCTATTAAAATTTCCTAGTCCTGCTCGAATGGAATGATCATTCTGCCAACGATATCCTGTGTCTGCAGGCAATGCCAATGGCTTTATGGGCACCGGCTGATAAGAGAAAAATAAATTCTGAGCCGGAACAGCGTATGTTACCGGTGTACGTGAAGAGTCTACATAAGTAGATGCAGCCGTAAAATTAATTTTAGCAGCATTCTTCAGCGAAGGTTTAAATGCAGATGTAATGGTTACGACTCTGGGCGACGAAGTATCAGCAAGTGCCGCAGCATCCATTCGGGTTTCGTTGGATGTTGCTGGTTTACTTTCATTCTTTGCGACCGTTACTTTCTTCTTTGTACTGCGTCTTCTTTGGGCATCTGCATTACCCACAATCCAAAGAGAGATGAAGGTTAAGCAAGATGTATATAATATGCGCTTCATGTATGCCAATTTATTCTTGTTCTACTTTATTGATTTTATTTTTCTCTTCCAATACCAGTTTCAATTTTTGTTGTGCTTCTTCCTTTAATTCAATAATGGTAGCATTATCAACAATACTCTTGAAAGTGGCTTCTGCATTGAACAGGTCTTTTTGCTTGAAGTAAATATCTCCCAACAGTAAATAACTGCGGGTTACCCAAAACTCATAAGAGCCTGATTTTTTGATCACATCAAAAGCTGCCGTTTCGGCTTCGGTAAGTTTATCTTGCTGGAATAATATCTCTGCAATACGATACTGAGATTCTGCCCCATACTCTGATTTACCGGTTTGCATCACTTGTCTGTATGCGGCAATGGCGAGATCAGGTTGTTTATTCAACTGGTAATTTTTCGCTACCACCAAATTGGCCATCATGCGATCATCGGTAGCAATACCTGTTTGTTTTAATAAATCTTCCGCATTGGGAGCCGCTTCTGTCCATTTTTGTGCTTTAAACTGACAGCGAAGTAATCCACGCATCGCTTCCAGTTTGTTTTCCTGTTGTGTGGCAATCGTTTTCAACTGACTGAAATATTTTTCAGCATTGGTATAATCTTTCAACTCGAAATAATGAATACGTGCAGCCTGCAACACACTTCTTTCGGCAAATACACTCACTCCCTTTTCAGCCACTGCTGCATAAAAAGGCAAAGCTTCTTTCAATAACTTGTCTGTTACAAAAATTTCTGCAGAAAAATAGTTGGCTTCAATGGCATACCTGCCATCAGGGAATTTCGCTAAATAATCTTTGAACCCGTTTTTAGCCCCCGGCATATCTTTTACATCATAGCGTAGCATGGCAGATTTAAAAGTCAAGGAGTCTTCTTCATTATACGTAACAGGTCTTCCATTGGAACGCATAAAAGAAACAAACTCACCGGGCTGTTGTTTTTCTATAAATAAATTCCTGATATACTCTACTGCCGCATCAGTCTCAGTAGAATTTGGATAACCAGATACCAAAGTTTTGAATTGAGTCAACGACTCCTCATTTTTATCGAGGTTGAAGTAAGCAATCCCTGATTTCAAATAGGCTTCAGGATGGATGCTGACTGCTTTTTGCGACTTCAATATTTTATTCAGTGGTATCAATGCTGCCTCATAATTCTCATCTGCTAAATAAGTATTGGCCTGCTCTAAAGCTGCATCAGCGATATATGCTGAAGAAGGGAATCTGGTTTCTAGACTTTGCAACAGCTTTAATTTCTCTGTATTCTGGTTCATCGCTCCAGCGATGACTGCTTTTTGATATAATGCATAATCAGCTGTAGTCAATTGCAAGCTCAGCACCTGATCATACATTCCCAAGGCTTTTTTGAATTCTTTGTTCATAAAGTAACAATCAGCTGCACGCAGATAAGCATCTTTTTCAATGTTAGAACCATTAGGAGTGAGGCTTTTGGTAATCATTTCGAATTGTTCTTTTGCTGCCGTATAATTTTCTGTTTTCAATAAAGCATAACCCAAACTATACCTGGCATTCACCACATTCACTTCTCCATTGGTCACAGGATTTTTGATATACTCAGTAAAATGCTGAATAGCCGCTTCATTATTACCATTTCGGTAAGCAATTTCTCCTTTCCAAAAACGTGTAAGCGCAACAAGATTATTATTGTATGGAATTTCCAGTAGTCTATTCAACAATGGTTCCGCCTGATTGATCTGCTGATCATTGATCAATTCAACCGACCTGCCATACAATAATTTGGGATAAATCTTCATGGCATTCTCGCTTCTTACCGGTAAACTTTCGTACAGCGCCAAGCCATCTTTATAATTACTGGTATTCGCCAAAGTACTCACCAAAAGTTCTCTTGCTTCCTGCAACAAATTGGAAGAAGGATAAGCAGCCGTAAAAGATTGAAATCCTTTCAAAGCTGCATCCATATAGCCTAAATCGTAGGAAAGCTTGGCATAATTGAAGAGCGAAACTTCTTTTTGTAAAGCATTACTGTTATTATCAGCACAAAATTGAAAAGCATTGCGTGCATTTTGCTTATCATTTGTTTTTAAATAAGCATCCGCCAAGAGGTACATACTGTTCTGGGCTAAAGAATCTTCACCACCACCCAGCTGTTTCAATCCCTCAATCGCTTTGTTCCAATTTTTGGCTTCATAGTAACAATACGCCAACTCATACATATCTTCTCTTCTAACCTTTGGCGTACCTGCTACATATTTTTCGATATAAGGCAGCGCTTTTGCATACTGCCGCTTTTCAAAATATAAATGTCCAACCAACTGTCTCAATTGCAGATCATAATATTGTCCACCTTTATTCAGTGACGCCTCTCCATATTCCAGTGCTTTATTTCTATCTCCTTTGAAATAGTAAATCTCAGTCAAATAAAAGGGAATGACATTTTGATAATCTTTGGATTGCTCGGCAATTTGAAAACTAGCAATTGCCTCATCATATTTTTTATCATTGAAGGCAATGAATCCATAATAATAATTGGCATCAATGTAATTCGGATCTTGTGGAATCTGACGAATGGCATTGAATAAAGGTCTGGCCTTATCAAATTGTACCATGGTGAAATAACCGTAAGCCTGATGAAATTTCATATCGGCGATCTCCCGGTTACTCAGGTTGGCAATATTTGCCTTCTCATAACAGGCAACTGCTTCCGGCAATAGTTTTCTACGGTAATAATATTCGCCCAAATGGAAACGCATCATTTGAACATGTGGCACATCATTTTCCTGCTCAACAAAATCTACTGCCATCTGTGCAGCTGTAGAATCATTGAGTTTTAATCCACATAAGATATAGTAATACCGGGCTTCCAATTGTACAGCAAAAGACAAATTGGTAGTAGCTGTACCATGACTATATATTTTTTTAAAAACAGGATATGCCAACCCATACTGGTCATTTTGAAACATTTCCTTCGCCTGTTTAAATTCCGCGTCGGGATCCTGTAACTGTTGACTCAACTGTGCATTTACCTGTGTACCAACCGCCAATCCTGCGGTAAGCAAGCATATAGAAAAGAGTTTGTTCATAATATTCGATCTGCTGGTAACAAAGATTTTTGTTTCTTTCTTAATGAAAAGCGAAAACCCTGTTTTAAAGGTAGTATTAGCGTTTTGTAAGGAAAGACTTAACATGCATTTGTGGAAAAACAGATGGAGTGTGTAAGTTTGTCAACAAATCAGGATAACTATGTACACCCATGTGACCAACTTAAGAGTGCGATATGCAGAAACAGATCAAATGGATATTGTATACTATGGCAATTATGCACAATACTTTGAGGTAGGCAGAACAGAATGTATTCGTGAGTTGGGTTTTACATATAAGACGATGGAAGAAATGGGTATCCGGATGCCTGTGGTTGAGATGGAAGTTCGGTACCTGCGTCCGGCACATTATGATGACCTTATTACCATCAAAACCATATTAAAAGAGTTACCAGCAGACCATAGCATCTCGTTTTACAATGAAGTATACAATGAAAAAGGCAAGCTATTAACTACCGGTAAAGTCACTTTATTTTTCATTAACATTGAAACAGGAAAAAGGGCTTCCATGCCGGAAACCCTTAGAGAAAAGTTATTACCTTATTTTATGAGTTAAACCCTGCTGTAATCTGGTCTCCAATGTTTTATTGAAGCTTTGATTTCCTTATTGCCCATTTTTTCACGGGCTGCTTGCTCCGCCAATGCCGGGAACTCATCATCAGCAGCAAAACGCAAGGCAATGATCTGTCTCAATCTTAATTCCTTAGGCAAAGGCTTGCCTGTTAAGATAAAGTGACGGAATTGTTCTTCTGCACGAATAGCCCTGTCTTGGGCTTTCAAGGCAAAAGCACGTACATACCAGAAAATCAATACTAAAATGACTGCAATCAAACAAATCAGAGAAGCAGAATAAAGATTGCTTTCCGTAGCATCTTTTAAGTTATAAAATGACCCGATTAACAAACTGAATATGGCGGGTGCCGTTACATAGTGCCATAGGGGCACATAACGCCTGTGACTGTTAAAACTTTGTTGACTCATACTGCTGTTTTTTGTTGATAGAATGGCTATGATTGAAATCTATTTATTTTAATTCATCTAATACCAAAAACATTTTTCGTACAATCTCATTAGCTGAACCATTATAATTGTTTACGATGAAGGCAACTGTATAAGTGATCCCTTCTTTTGAAGTATGATATCCTGCAAAACCCTTTGATCCTCCAATGGTTCCACTCTTTAATTTCATTTTATTGTACTCTGGAAATGCAGCTGAGTACTGAGCAAACCAAGATTGAGAACGAGCGTACTGTAATACTTTTACTAAGCTGTTGGTCGTTACTCGATTCTGAGGTGATAATCCACTCCCATCCATCATGCGCAAGGCAGCGGGATCAATGCCCCTGGTTTTCCAAAAATCTTTCATGATCTCTAATCCATCCTCTGTAGAGCCTTTTCCATTTTTTTCAAAAGCCAATGTTTTCACAAGGGTTTCTCCATACAGATTTACACTCTTACGCATGAACCAGTAATTGATGCTATCCAATACAGGTGAATATTGTACAAGAATGGATTGAATGTCTTTTTTATTTGATTGCGCACGCACACCCGGCTGTTTTCCTGTTCCATCTGTCAATGCAGCGGCTAATGTATAACCAAGTTGCATGGCCGGATCAGTCATTGACCCTGAAATGGTAAAAGCAGATTGTGCGGGTGGAATGGTTCCTCGAATAAACGCCCGATCATTATAAGGGGCTGAATAAATATAAGCGTTATCACCACTTCCCTTTTTCCCTGCCACGAGTTCATTGGTAAAGATCATGTTATGCAGTACGGGAATCATTTTAGCGATCATAACTTTATCACCCGGATTTGGTCCGGATTTCAATACAAGATCATATTGATTTTCTCTCCAATTCAATCCATAAGCACCCGCTCCATAATAATTACCCATATCATCCCAAGGCCAGCCACCGGGAACAGAAGCAGTCTCCCATTGATCAGCATGTACCATTATTTGCCCCTCGATTTTTTTGATGCGCAAATCCTGGATCTTTTTATGCCATTGTTTGATAATGGACGTATCACTGGTACCAGTGTATCGCCAACTACCCAAAGTAGGGTCTCCATATCCTTTGATATGTATGTTACCCGTCAATTTTCCATCTTTGATCTCTCCATCATAGCCAATTTCAGTTTTATAGCGATAGTTGATGCCTAATAACTCCAAAGCTGTAGCACTGGTCACCAATTTCTGGCAACTAGCCGGGGCCAGACCGGTATTTCCATTGTATTCGAAGAGTGTTTGTCCGGATACACTGTTCACCACCGAAATACCCGCTATGGCATATCGCATCTGTGGATCGGTCATGAATTGCTGAAAAGCCTTATCCAATCTTTCTTGTACAGATTGAGATGTTACAGAATGGATGAAACTGAATAAACAAATAGACATGTAAACAAGTCTTCTCATAAATGCGTTTTACCTTGCATTAAAATTAAGCGTCTGTAAAGTATGGAAAAAGTTTTTGCCTCCATCATTACGATCGGAGATGAATTGTTGATTGGACAGGTTATCGACACCAACAGCGCGTGGATCGCACAGGAATTGAATAAAGCCGGTATACTGGTAAAAAACCGTGTATCAGTGGGAGATGTTTGGGAAGATATCTGGAATGCATTGGAAACCGAACGTAAGAAAGCATCCATCGTATTGATCACAGGTGGGTTGGGGCCTACTGCTGATGACATTACCAAACCTTTACTGTGTGAATACTTTGGCGGCAAGATGATCATGGATGAAGCAACCTTAGCGCATGTCACTGATATTTTTGAAAGGATACTGAAGCGTCCGATGATTGAGCGCAATAGAAAGCAGGCAGAAGTACCGGATGTATGTACCGTTTTGAAAAATGAGCGAGGTACTGCACCCGGAATGTTGTTTGAAAAAGAGGGTGTCATTTTTGTTTCCATGCCCGGTGTACCTCATGAAATGAAGTGGATCATGACTGCGCATGTAATTCCTTTGATTGAAAAAAGATTCAGTACCGGATTCATCAGACATCGAACCCTATTAACTGCCGGAATCGGAGAATCATTCTTAGCTGAAATGATACAGGACATAGAAACTTCATTACCATCTCATATCAAACTCGCGTATTTACCCAATTATGGAATGGTTAGACTTCGTTTAAGTGGTACAGGTTCGGATGCTGCTCAACTGGAAAATGAGATTGCTATTTATTTCCAACAACTATTACAACGTACTGAAAAATATTTGGTTACAGATAACGACATCCCCATGGAATTGGTAGTCGGCAAATTGTTGAAAGCGCGAAACCAAACCGTAACAACTGCTGAAAGCTGTACGGGTGGATATATTGCTCATCTCATCACCAAGCATGATGGATCTTCTGCATATTACAAGGGTAGTATCGTTAGTTATGCCAATGAAATAAAGGAACAATTGTTGTTGGTACCCCATGAAATTTTAACCACCAAAGGAGCAGTGAGTGAAGAGACTGTGAAAGCAATGGCAGAAACTGCACGAACAACCATGAATACTGATTATGCGGTAGCAGTTAGTGGTATCATGGGACCTCGAGGTGGTACAGATCAAAAACCTGTGGGTATGGTATGGGTGGCTGTGGCATCTGCAGAAGAAACAATAACCGAGCTTTTTCAATTTCGATTTGATCGATCAAGGAATATTGAATTAACTGCTATTAACGCATTGAATTTGTTACGAAAACTCATTCTTAAAAAACTTTAATCACTGCTAAAAAGCATGTGGATATTTTGTTAAAAAGCACTGTGCATAAACAGGGGATAGATTTTTCTGTTTTCATCTTTTAAATGTCCTACTTTCTCATAATATTGCCCCCAGAAAACAAACAGGCGTAAGTTTTGTAGGGGATATCTCGAGAAGGACTGTAAAGGGTTTTCTGAATTTTAGATCAATTTTTTAAACACTACGAACTGTATGGCAATTGCTGAATTGGTGATGCCCAAATTGGGCGAAAGTATTATGGAAGCCACCATTCTGAAATGGAATAAAAAGGTGGGCGATCAAGTCAAACAGGATGAAACTGTATTAGAAATTGCTACTGATAAAGTTGATAGCGAAGTACCTTCTACTGCAGAAGGTGTGATTACAGAAATTTTATTCAATGTAAATGATGTGGTACCCATTGGTACTGTCATTGCCAGAATCAATACTGCTGCAAATGGATCTGCCGCCACTGTTCCCACAGCAGCAACTCCTGCCTCACAAGAGGAAATCAAAGTTGAAGAGGTGAGCATCACCAAAGAAGAAGTAAGACCTGAACCCATTGCGGTTCCTCCTGCTCCGGTTGAAGCTAATGTACCGGAAACAATCCCATTTGTACCTGCCGCCACTACATCTACAGAACTTCTTGACAAACCCGCAGTGAATCGTTTTTATTCGCCATTGGTGCTCAATATTGCCAATAGTGAAGGGATTAGTCTGAGTGAACTGGAAAGAATTCCGGGTACAGGTATAGATGGAAGAGTTAGTAAGAAAGATATCTTACAATATGTAGTCAATAAAAAATCCGGCAACATTCCTGCACCGGCTGTTGTAACAACTCCGGCTGCTCCTGTTCAGGCATCACCTAGATTTGAAACAACACCTAAACCAACCGTTGAAGCATCTCCTGCAGCAGAAACAACAACAAGTGCTGTTGTTACCCCTTCAGGAAAATTAAGCGATCCATCTTCAGTAATTGTTAATGGCAATACGGAGATCATTGAAATGGATAGAATGCGCAAACTGATTGCCAAACACATGGTAGACAGTAAGCATACCAGTCCGCACGTAACCAGTTTTGCTGAAGCAGATGTAACCCATATGGTACAGTGGCGTGAAAAAGTGAAGCACGAGTTTGAGAAAAGAGAAGGCACGAAGCTCACATTCACTCCTATGTTCATTGAATGCATTGCACGTATCATTGAAAAGTATCCATTGATCAATTGTTCAGTAGATGGTGATAAGGTTATTATTAGAAAAGACATCAATATTGGTATGGCCACTGCCCTACCATCCGGCAACTTGATTGTTCCTGTGATCAAAGGTGCCAATCAGTTAAACATAGTGGGATTGAGCAAAGCCGTAAATGGATTGGCAGATGCCGCTAGAAACAACAGACTAAAACCGGATGATACCACAGGCGGTACATTCACATTAACCAATGTAGGTACTTTCGGAAGTCTGATGGGAACACCTATTATCTCTCAACCACAGGTAGCGATACTAGCTGTAGGTGCCATTAAAAAACGTCCTATGGTGATTGAAACCAAAGACGGAGATACAATTGGCATTAGACATATGATGTATCTCTCATTAAGCTATGATCATCGTATTGTCGATGGCAGTATCGGCGCCAGCTTCCTTACCGAAGTAGCTAAAGAATTTGAGAAATGGGATGCTAATCGCCAGTGGTTCCAGTACTTATAGACCATAGACCATGGTCCATGGTCCATGGTCTATGGTCTATAGTAAAACAATTATTAACTATGGACCATGGACTATGGTCTATCAACCACACTCATTTTCACATCCTGTTAATAAACATCTCATACAAATCTGTTTTTGAATGCTTAAATTCAGAAAACAAAACAGATCGGTATGAAGACCTTATCACAAACATGGTTTGCGGATGGTTATATTGATTTTGAATTAAAGAAATATACCCTTCTCGCTTATTTACAGGAAATCAATCGCTATTTCTGTCAGAACAAATTGTATCCGCAACTGGCAGATATCATTTTCCATTATAATAACCTCATTGCATTTAAAGAAAATAAACAATACTTACAGGAACAGTTTCCAAAAAGATTGACAGGTATACAGATTGAGAAACTGCAGCTCTTATATGAATCCATGGTAGAAGATGATGAACTGATGCAGGAGTTGGAGGAGATTATTCAATATGCTTCATCCAACATGAAAAAAACCATTACCAGTGGAACAGAGATTTATGAATTCGTAGAGAATAAACTCACCATCGAGCCTATTGGCTTGATTCCATTGGATCACAATGAAGGTTATTTTCTTTTATGCGAAGGTGCCTGCAGAAATACATGGGTATATCAATACCGCCTCAGCATCTTTGAAAAACATGATGAAAAATACCGAAGCATTAAAACCGAGTTTGTTGATGTTTGGCAAAGAAGTATTGTCAATTCTTATCAAAACATCAAAGCAGAATTGATCAGAAATAGATCTGACCTACCCAACCCAGCTGTATACTCTGTTGAAACAGAATTAAGCCTACCCTTAGAAGAAACACTACTACCTATTGCGAAGAGAAGTTTAGTGAGATATATTTCAACGCAAATGGTTTAATTTTTGATCTGTGATTTCTTGATTTTTTGATTTTATTAAATCAAGAAATCACAGATCAAAAAATCAAAGATCAATAGCCCAGCCCCATGTCTTTTCCTTTCATCGTAGCAGGTACTCCTTCTGTGATCCATTTAGAAGGTTTTTCTCCTTTGAGGAGATGATCAAAGAACTGCTGTTCACGAATCTGGATGTCTTTTCTGTTTTTACGTTCTACGAGGTTATGTGCTTCATTATTATAATTCAGCATCCATACTTTTTTACCCAGCCTGCGCATAGCTGTGTAATACTCTATTCCCTGATACCAAGGCACTGCATCATCAGCATCATTTGCCATGATCACCAAAGGCGTTTTTACTTTCGGCAAATGGAACAAAGGTGAGTTTTCTATGTATAAATTCGGTTTCTCCCATAAAGTAGCCCCAATACGACTTTGTGATTGCTCATATTGAAACTGTCTGTTCAAACCTGTTCCCCATCTGATACCACCATAAGCACTGGTCATGTTCACTACAGGAGCACCTGCCCAAGCTGCTGCATATAAATTGGTTCTGGTAATCAAATGCGCGATTTGATATCCACCCCAGCTTTGTCCCTGCAAACCCAGTTTTGTACTATCTACATACCCTTGCTTCACAACTGCTCTGGTTCCACTTAAGATATAATCATAAGCACCCTGACCAGGATATCCTTTTTTATACCAGATATCCGGTACAAAAACAACATAACCGCGACTTACAAAGAAAGAAATATTTAGTCTGGAAGGTGTGGGTGATGGTGCTACATATCCATACAAACCTTGACTACTTCTCTCATAGAAATACACAATCATGGGATACTTTTTCTTCGGATCAAAATCTTCCGGCTTGTATACAATACCTTCTGCTTCTTTCCCTGTATATGCTTTCCATTTGAATAACTCAGCAGTTCCCCAATTGTAGTTTGCTTGTTGTGGATTTGTATTGGATAATTGCTGTGCCTGTGTACCCATGGTGTGTACATATACATTAGGAGAGTTCTGGAAAGTTTCCTTTGTATATGTCAATACATCTGCAGTTTTGGCCTTTTGAATAGCAAAACCTAAACTTACTTTCTCTTTGAATACAACATTGAAAGTTTTGGTAGAGAGATCCAAGGTTGCGAGTCCTGCACTTTTATCTTTTTCATCAAATAAACGCAACAGTAATCTTTGTGAAGTAGTTATAAAACGTTCATTAGGATCTGTATTGACATATCTGATAACGGTTTTATCTTTTCTTCCATTTGTGAGGCAAACAGAAGGTGCTATTCCCTCCGGATCTACTTGCCAGATATCATAACGATCGTATATCAATACAGACTTATCACCCTCCATCCATTTTACAACACCATAAGCATTGGGATCATCCGGCACATCATTTTCCTCATCACCTAATGCACTTTTGATATCTTTTGCGATCTGGTATACTTGTCCACTCACACTATTATAAGCAAAGTATTTTTGTTTACGCTCATCAAAGAATACAAGGTACTTACCTGTGTATGAAGGCTGTAAATTACCTCCCTTCAGGTCTTTGGATATCACTTGCGATTGTCCGGTCAATGGGTTGATTCTGAATACATCATTGAAACTGAATCCCTGCCATTGTGTAGCTACACGTTTCCCAAAATCAGATACACCATAAAAAATATTACCATCTCCTTCTTGTGTAGGTACGATATTCCGCATTTTTTCACTCCCCAACTGTACGATTTCGTTTTTATCTAAATCGAAATAGGCCAGATAACTTCTTCTCAATTCTGTATTGAGGTTTCTAAGTTGAACCGGCTGGATATAATCATCATTGTAATGCCATACATCCACACTTACTCTGTCCATTTCAGGAACGGTAGTATCACGTACCGGCCATATGGGAAGTGTACCGAGCATCAAACGATTTCCGGATTTACTGAATACAATACTTCCCGGATTATCACTAATGGTCCAATTGGCAGGTAATCCTTTGGTTTTATTATCTGCCAATAACCGAGCACTATCCATCCCATCCTTGTAATAATAAAGTTTGTAAAATTTTTGTAATGCCTTACTACTGCTGTCTCTTTCTGCTACAAATGCCACCTGCTTTCCGTCTTCATCCATTCTGAAACTTTTGGCTTCATTGAATTTAGCGAAGATGGTACGGGTATTATTGGCATCCAGATTTACTTTAATTACAGTAGCCAATGATTTTTCGTCACTATTTTTTCTGGTAGTCTCTACCAATAATACATTTCCTTTACGGTTAAAGAAATAGTCTTTTACCAATTCAAACCTGCGCTCCTCACCTGTTTGCAGATTGCGTAAAACCAGAATAGTCCCTTCTTCTACCGGCTCTGCATTGGCTCGTACCGGTGGTCTTCCATTCCTGTTCTGGAGAACAGACATCCCGGTTGTTTTTGCTTCATTGGCCTTATTGCGGATACTGTCGGCAACTCGCATCAAACTATCTGCCATTTTCAGCATATTGTTAAGTCGGGTTAAGGAGTCCGGTTGCTGAGGTCTGTTGGTTTCAGGCAATGGCTTATCGAGTAAATAAGCCAACCACATACCCGATTCATCAGGTATTTTATAACTTTTGATTCTCGGAACTTTGGTAATATTTGTAGACCCTAAAGCAACATAGGCCAAACTATCTTTGGGCATTTCATCCGGACGACGCTTTTTGATTCTGGCATCACGGGTATCTTTATAAAAAGGTCTGATTCTGCAAACCAAAAAACGGTTGTCTTCCGTAATGGAAATACTATACCCGCGAGGAATGGTTACCTGATAATTTCCGTTTGTACTTTGTAAGTATACCATCCCATCCCCTTCTTGAGGATTCACGGCGTAGGCTACATATTTGCCGTCATTACTGATCACGCGTTCACCGATAGACTGCCAGTCATCATAAACAGAATGATCCAACGGCTTTTTCTGAGCGAAGGTGGATATACCCGGCAATAACAAAAATGCGAGTATTAGTTTTCTCATATTGGTAATTTTAGTGGCACCTAAGTTAATCAAACAATGCCGAGGTATTGAAGAATCATTGAATAAAATGACCAACGGGTGAATAAGGATGATAGATGAATGTTTAACGTACTGTACCCCAAAAAGGCAGCTGTTTGGTGACTACTTGGGATAAAACTTCTCTGAATAAGAAAGTAAATCGCTCAGAAAACAATTAATTGCATTTTAATCCATTTCAAAGCATTATATTGATTAAAAAATTGATATTACTTTGCTTATTATAGGTCGCTAGTCAAGTTTACATGAATACACATTCTCCTATGGAACAAATGATCACTATGCTTGAGCACTCACATGTGTTCATGTATATGATTATTGATCAACATGGGCAGTACCGATATATCAATCAAAAAATGTCTGCTGTTACCGGTTGGGACAAAGCCTTAATTGGAAGCAGAAAATATGACGAGCAAGTTCACTATGCAGATATTGATTTTCTTAGGCAACAGGTAGACAAATCCTTTCAATATCCCGAAGAAAAATTATCAGTCATTGCACGATACCTGATCGACGAACATCAGCATACGATACAATGGGAAATGAGTGCAGTTCACACCCCTGAGGGTGAATATGTTGTACAGGCCATGGGAGTATTATTAAGTGGAGACCCATTAGATGATTTTACTGCCTCTAGGTATACCCATCAATTCAATGAATATTTAGATGGGGTTAGTGATGGTTTTTTTGCGTTGGATCGTAACTGGACTTTTATCAAAGTAAATAGATTCTTTGAATCAGTAACCGGTTTATCCAGACAAGAAATGATTGGCAGAAGCTTTTGGGATTTTTTTCCGGATACCGATGCACAACCCTATGCTGCGGCTATGCGTAAAGCATTTGATCTTGAAGAAACCATCACGTTTGAACAACCTTGGCCACCCGATTATCATTTTGCGGTTTCAGCTACACCATCCAAAGAAGGCATTATTTGTTATTTCATTGATATTTCCCTGCAGAAAAAACAACAGTTAGAACTGTTAACGAATGAAATCAAATTAAAAGCGATACTCGACAGTACCACTGATATCAATATCTTATTAAGTGCAGACCTTAAAATCTTAAATTTTAACCGCACAGCTGACCTACTTTCTAAAGCGTATTTCAATGCACAACTTTATATTGATGCTGATTTCAGCAAGTATGTTCCAAAAGAGTTAGACCAGTATTTTAAAGAGCATTTTGAAAGAGCACTCTCGGGAGAAAAACTAACAACAGAGCGTCCTGTTGCTTTATTGAATGGCGATGTTTTATGGTTTGAATTTTTGTATTACCCGGTTTATAGCGAGGTGGGTGATATGTTAGGTGTTGCCATGAATATCACTAATATTGATGCCAGAAAAAAAGCTGAAATGAAACTGTTACAGCAATACGACCGCATGCGTGAAATTGCTTACTTACAGTCACATGAAGCCAGGGCTCCGCTGAGTAATATTCTAGGCTTGATCAATGTTTTGATGTTGTACACAGAAAAAACAAATGATCCGGAGATATTGCAAGTGTTGGAGTTATTGAATGTAAGTGCTACAAGACTTGATACGGTCATTCAAAAGATCGTATCCAATACCAGACAGGAATAAACGAAGCTTAGATATGCTTTTGCTGATGCTTTCTAACCACCCTGATCATTTGTAGTAAAACAGAGATCGTAATAAGCACCACTCCAATATAAAAACTACCGTTTAGTTTTTCGTTTTCTTTAAATAAAACAAAAGCCAGTAGAATTCCATATACGGGTTCTAGATTGAGACTGAGATTTTGTGTAAATGCGGAAACCTTTTTCAGTGCCTGCAACATCAAGTCCATGGCCAATACAGTACAAAGCCAACTTAAGATCAGCAACCAAAACCAGTCAGATAAAGTGGGGAAAATAGTTTCAACAGGATAATAATACAAATATATCGGCATGAGTAGTGTCAGCAACAATAAGCCCCCACTGAGCTCATAGATCATCATTGTTCTTGGCTCTACTTTTTGAACTTGCCGCTTATTGAGTACAGAGAAAAGAGCAGCTAGAATCGCTGAAATAATACCCGCAATAATACCTTCCCGATATCTTGTATCCAATTGAAAAATAAGAATGATGCCCAACAAACTCAGTAGCCCCAACCCTACATCAGGCCAACTGAATGAGCGATCGTTGAACACAGGTTCTAATAATGCAGTAAATAATCCGGTAGAAGCAAAACAAACCAATCCAATGGAGACATTAGACATTTTGATACTCCCGTAAAAAAAGACCCAATGCAAAGCTATCAGCGTTCCAATCCCTAATAATTTCCAAACCATACCGGGAGCGACCTGTTGCAGTTGGTTCTTCCATTTCAAAACTGCCAATAATGTAACCACAGTGATCATGATGCGATACCAAACCAACAATCCCTCATTCATGTGAATCAGTATGCCCAATACCCCGGTGAATCCGGCCAGAAAAACAGAAATATGTAGCTTGATAAGCGCCTCTTTCATGAGGCTAAAGCTAATTCAAAGAAATAGAAAATGGCATTTTAGGAGGATTTCATTTAAACGAATCAATCGTTCTGTTGTTAAGAAGAACTTGACACCCGTTTCTTATAACTTTTGAAAAGACTATGCCATTGTATTTTTAAAACACCCAATACCCCTTCTTTGATGATACCCTTGCTCATTTTGCTCACACCAATTTTTCGATCAATAAATGTGATGGGGACTTCTTTGATACGGAATCCTAATTTCCATGAAACGAATTTCATCTCAATCTGGAAAGCATACCCTACGAATTCGATTTCATCTAGGTTAATGGATTCTAATACCTGTCGCGTATAACAAACAAAACCTGCAGTTGGATCATTTACCGGCATCCAGGTAAGTAGCTTTGTGTACAATGCCCCTCCTCTTGAATACAACTGACGATCCCAAGGCCAGTTCTCTGTTCTACCGCCGGGCACGTACCGACTACCCACCGCTACATCAGCTCCTTCATGTTTACATGCGTGATACAAACGTTCCAAATCTTTGGGGTTGTGAGAGAAATCTGCATCCATTTCAAAAATATAGGCATATTCTTTATTGATACCCCATTTGAATCCATGAATATATGCGGTACCTAATCCCAATTTTCCTTTACGCTCTTCAAGGAATAGTTGTTCAGGATATTGTTGCATGAGTTCTTTTACAATGGCAGCCGTACCATCTGGGGAGCCATCATCAATCACAAGAACATGATAACCTGATTGTAAGTCAAATACAGCTTTGATGATCGACGCAATATTTTCTTTTTCGTTGTAGGTTGGTATGATGACTAACTTTTCCAATCAAGGGGGTATTCGGTTGCTCCGCTAAAATACAACTCAGAACGATTAGTCGTTAAACCATCATCAGAATTGCGGAAAATACTATGTAAAATGGGGAGACTTATCCTTTCTTTAACAAAGTTCTATTGAGGATTTCAGTGAGTTTTTGCTTGGTATTCATAGGGAAATCACCTTTCATCATCCAATCATAATACTGGGGCTCTTCCTTGAGTACCTGTGTCACAGGCTTACCTTTATGTTTCCCAAAATTGAAGACTTCTACCCCATTTTCACGAACAAAACGACGGGCAAAATCCACTATATCGTCTTCACCGGTGAATTTTACAATACTTTCTACCGTATTTCCAATTTGTGGATAACGCTCTACTTGAGCTTCTAGGACTTCCCAAGTTGCCGTGGCATCCACTTCAGCACTGTGCGCTCCGTCTAAAGTTTTTTGACAGTAAAATTTGTAAGCAGCACTCAATGTTCTTTGCTCCATCATGTGAAATACTTTCTGCACATCTACCAACTTTCTTCCATCAGTAGAAAAATCGATGCCAACACGTAAAAATTCTTCAATGAGCATAGGGATATCAAAACGATTGCTATTGTATCCTCCAATATCACAATGATCAATGAATTGTTTGATTTCATTCGCTACCTGCTTGAAAACAGGCGCATCTTTTACCATATCATCGGTAATACCATGAACATCACTCGCCCCTTTCGGAATGGGCATCATGGGATTGATAAGTTTTCTTTTGACTTGCTGAGTTCCGTCTGGATTGATCTTCACAATAGCGATCTCAACAATACGATCCAAACTGATGTTAACACCGGTTGTTTCCAAATCAATAAAAGCAAGCGGACGTGTGAGTTGCAATTTCATGGTACGAAGTAAATATAATAATTCTAATTATTGGTATCTGTCTTTTGAATGATCTCCTCTGCTAATGATACCACATCTATGCCATCATAATTGCCGCTACTCATTAATAAAAGATTGCTGTTACGATAGTCAACAGACAATAACCATTCTTTTAACAAAACTGCATCGGTAAAAATGAGCAATCCTGATTTATTAAAACCTTGTTGTACTGCAGCTTCGGGTAAATCGGGCAATCGCTTGATCTCTAACGCATGTTTGGAATAAAAAACTACCGCTTGATCTGCAGGTTCCAATGCACCATTGTATTCTTTCATAAAGGCCTCATTCAAACTGCTATAAGTATGTAACTCAAGTACACCTATCAACTTACGACCGGAGAACTGTGATTTCACGGCTTCAATCGTTGCTTTTACTTTACTGGGGGCATGTGCAAAATCACGATATACTGCTGTTTGATCATTACTGGCTAGCAACTCCAATCGTTTAGCCGCACCGGTAAAACTACCAATGGCCTGAACAAAATCATGCGCCGATAACTCCAATTCTTTACATGCATAATAAGCCGCATATAAGTTGAGCAAGTTATGATTACCAAAAACTTTTAAGTTTCCTGATACGCCTTCCAGTTCTACAGTTGTTCTACCGGCTGAAATGCTATGTATAGGGATTGAATAGGGCTGGTAACGAATATCCTCACGCTTATGCTGAGTTACGAGTTCTTTTAACACCGGGTCCGATTCATTGTAAATCAACAATCCATTCGGTTCAATTTTATTGATAAAAATGATGAATTGTTCCAGATAAAATTCAAATGTGGGAAATACATTGATATGATCCCAGGCGATACCCGTAAGAATAGCAAGGTGCGGATATAAAAAATGAAACTTAGGTTTTCGCTCGATGGCACTGGCAGGATATTCATCTCCCTCACACACAATAACAGGTGCATCGGTAATATTCACAGACTGATCAAACCCTTCCACTTTTGCTCCAACGAGATAATCGAATTTTTGTGCTGTATGCTTCAACACATGCATGATCATACTGGTTGTGGTGGTCTTACCATGACTTCCTCCCACCACTACTCTTGTCTTTTGCTGACTCTCATGATAGATATATTCCGGAAAAGAATAGATCTTCAATTGTAACGCTATTGCCTTTTGTAATTCCGGATTGTCTGATTTTGCATGCATCCCTAAAATCACAGCATCCAAATCAGGGGTGATCTTAGCCGGATCCCAGCCAATGGTAGTTGGCAAAAGTCCGTATTGTTGCAAATTAGAGGCTGCAGGTTCGAATATTTCATCATCTGTTCCTGTGACCTGATAACCCTTTTTATGGAGTGCAATGGCCAATTGATGCATCACACTTCCGCCTATCGAAATAAAGTGAACCTTCATAATAATACTTTGATTTCTATCGTTTTATGCATATTAACTGTCTGAAAGCAACAATTTCAGTCAAATCAGTATCTTTGTTATAGCGCAAAATACAGTCAAAACGCTAACTTAAATCGCAACACATGAAAAAGATAACCGCTATACTATTCTTACTCGTATTAAGCGCAGTGTTGATTAGTTCTTGTACTTCATCTAAAAGCAGAGGCTGTCCAACCACCAATCCTCGCTACTTCAAGCCTTAATGTCTGCTGAACTTATTGCATTTTGTATTGTTTTCTAAGAAAAAAAGATGAACTGGAATCCTATTACTTCGATTGATCAGTTAGCACAGATCAAAGAACAATCTTTTCAAACAGCTCAAGTTATATTCAAACATAGTACCCGTTGTAGCATCAGCTCCATGGTCTTGAATCGTTTAGAAAGAAGTACTGTACCTGAGCAAGTAACATTTCATTATTTAGACCTTCTTGCCTTTCGTTCTATTTCAGATCAAATAGCTACCGATTTTGCTGTATACCACGAATCACCTCAGATTTTGCTGATCAAAAATGGAGAATGTGTGTATGATGAAAGTCATCATGGTATCAGCATGGATGAAATAGCAGAACAAGCCGCACAAACAGCCTAGGAAAGCAAGTGTGCTTTTAGTAAATTGCTGTAAAAAATGACATGATCATCACAGTTTTTGGCGCTACCGGACAAGTAGGTCGCTTCATAGTGTCCTTGGCATTGGCCAAAGGTCATACCGTCCGTGCTTTTGGAAGAAATGTGGAGGAATTGATAGATCATGATCTGGATAATGATGCTTTGATCGCTATCAAAGGTTATGTTTTTGACGCCGTTGATGTGAGGAATGCCATTGAAGGATCGGATGCCGTATTATCGACACTGGGTGGCAGTTTTGATGGTAGTGATCGAACCAGAAGTTTGGGTATGAAAAATATCATTGAACAGATGGAACAGTGCGGTGTACAAAGAATTGTTGCGTTGGGTGGTATGGGTATTTTGAATGCAGATGAGCCCGATGAAGGTTTATTGATAGAACAATCAGGTTATCCAAAAGAATACCTGCCGGTGGGAAATGAACACTTGCTTGCTTATCAAACGCTGGCGCATTCATCCCTTGACTGGACTTTTATTTGCTCCCCCGATATTTTGAACAAGGCGGGAACCGGACAATACATTACTGCTGCTAATTATGCCCCAAAGCCCAATCATTATCAGATTACTGCCGGAGATTTAGCCCATTGTATGCTTACATGTATTGAAAAACAACAATACCTGAAACAGCGTGTAGGAATTAGCAGGTTATAATTTTTTACTGATCGATCAGTGATCAACAAATGACTGATTGTTTTAGTGTACTAGTTTTTTCATCAACCAATCTCTTTGGAGATCTGTACCCAACAAAAAATCATGTTCACCAAATTTTGAAAATCCGAAAGACTGATAGAAGGCAATTGCCCGTTCATTCTTTTCCCAAACACCTAACCATACTTTTTTATAATCATGGTCTTTCGCGTAGGATAGTGCGTGTAGCATCAAAGCTTTTCCAATTCCCTTTCCGATGCTGTTTTTACGGGCATAAAAACGACAAATTTCAATGGAGGGATCAGTAGTTGGGTTTTGCGTATGAGCGCCGGGTCTCATTTTACAATATCCAACCGGTACATCATCTACAAACGCTATAAAAAAAACATTCAAGGGATCCAATACTTCCGCCATCAGTTTTTCTTCTGTGAATTGCGTATCGAGAAAGAGTTGCATATCCGCAACCGTATTCTGTTCAGCGAAGCTGTCGTAAAAAGTTTCACGGCTGATGGTTGCAATCAATGATGCATCATCAGCCGTGGCAGTTTGGATATACAAGCTATTCAATGTTTAAGCAGAAATATTTTCAATGACCATGGCGCTGGCACCACCCCCACCATTACAAATACCGGCAGCACCCATTTTTCCACCATGTTGTTTCAACACATGTAATAAAGTAACAATGATCCTTGCACCGCTGCAACCCAAAGGATGACCTAAAGAAACAGCACCACCGTGTACATTCACTTTTGCAGGATCCAATTTCATTTTTTGAATATTAGCGATGCCAACTACAGAGAATGCTTCATTCAATTCAACATAATCAATCTGATTCATTTCTAAACCGGCTTTTGCTACTGCTTTTGGAACCGCCAAAGCCGGTGTTGTAGTGAACCACTCAGGCGCTTGTTCTGCATCGGCATAACTACGAATGATGGCCAAGGGTTTAATGCCTAATGCATCTGCTTTTTCTTTGCTCATCAACACCACTGCTGCTGCACCATCGTTCATAGTAGAAGCATTGGCTGCTGTAACCGTTCCATCTTTTATAAATGCAGGTTTTAATTCAGGGATCTTATCAAACTTTACATTGAAAGCATCTTCATCTTTCGCAAATAAAATAGGATCTCCTTTTCTTTGAGGAATAGGCACCGGCACTACTTCTGCATCAAAGTTTCCATTGTTCCACGCTGCCTGACTTCTTTTATAGCTCTCAATTGCAAAAGCATCTTGTTCCTCACGTGAAATATTACATTCTTTGGCACAAAGTTCTGCTGCATTACCCATGGCATAATTATGGTACACATCGGTTAAACCATCTTTGGCTAAGCCATCAATCAGTTGCACATTACCATATTTGTTTCCCCAACGAAGATTGGGTGAATAAAAAGGAACATTGCTCATGCTTTCCATTCCACCAGCCACCACTATATCCGCATCTCCCAATAAAATTGCCTGCGCTCCTTGTGAAATGGCTTTCATACCACTGGCGCAAACTTTATTAACAGTAGTACAGATCACCGTATCAGGTAACCCTGCAAATTTGGCCGCCTGACGGGCAGGTGCTTGTCCGGTATTTGCTTGTATCACACAACCCATCAACACTTCCTGTACCTGATCAGGCTGAATACCGGCTCTTTCAACAGCTGCTTTGATCGCAATAGCACCCAACTGAGGCGCGGAAAAATCTTTCAAACTACCACCAAAAGAACCCATGGGAGTTCTTACGGCAGATACGATATATACTGTTCTGTTCGACATATAATTCAATTGAAGCGCAAATATAAGGCAATCATACTAACAATCGTTAGCTTCGCTACTGAATTTGAACATCAAACCATAGTATATTAGCTAAAAACTTATGCCCCGTTCCGCCTTCATTTTCTGTAGTCTGATTTGCATAGCAATCATCGCTAGTTCATTTTATGGAATGGTGCCCGATTGCAGCACATTAAAAGTGGGAAAATTTCATAGTTATACCAAGAGAGGAGATCATATTCAGATTACCCGAATTGATGGAATACAACAAGACGTGAACACCCGTACGAAAGATACTACGTATTGGAAAATTGATTGGCTGGGTAATTGCAGATTTGCCGCGACCTATCTTTCTGGTGCAGGCCCCAAAGATGATGCTGAAAAAAGACTGTATCAAAACAGTATCCTTTACTTTGATATCAAAGAAATAGCAGACGATTATTATGTTGGAACAACAACCATAAAAGCTCCCAATGGGAATAGCGTATTTACAGATACTACTTGGTTAGTCCATAGACCATAGACCATGGTCCATGGACTATCGAGTTCTCCGAAGACTCACCCAATCTATATTACTCCGTAATCAGTTTGAACCCAGTTTGCGTAAACTCGATCTTTCTTTGTTTATAAAGATTACCTGTTGTCATCTTAAAAGTCTTCTTGCTCATTCCAAAGAAAGTATAGATCGCTTCCGGATCTGATTTATCGTGATAAGGCAGGTATCCATTGTTTTCTTGTAACAAACGAAGTATTTTCTCTGCTTCATCTTCTACCTTTTGAAAACCCGGCTTGCCCAGCACCACATCAATTTTATTCCCGGTCAAAATAGTCTTAACAAAGCCCTTAAGTTTATCCCCGATTTTAAGTTCAGTGAATATCTCGTTGGTATGAATAATCCCGGTATGTACATTGTTAATGATAACAACATAGCCCAATTCAGATTGACGATATACCAATAAGTCAACCTGATCTAACTCTTTCACAGTCAATACATCATTACTCAATAATTGCTCAATTTTTTCTGTAGCGGCCACCCTTCCTGTCATTTGATCGATATAGAGTTTCACAAGATACTCTCCTCCCACTCTCATACCTCCCAGTTGTTTTGAGGCGGGAACAAACAGATCCTTCATCAGTCCCCAATCCAGAAACGCACCCTGCCGGGTAACTGCCACTGCTTTCATTTTAGCAATCTCGCCTACGCAAGCATTCGCTTTTTGAGTAGTGGCAATAAGCCTATTATCTGAATCATGATAAACAAATACTGTGATCTCGTCTCCGATTCGAAGTCCTTTTGGAGCAAAACGAGTAGGTAATAAAATACCATCTCCCCCATCTTCGAGGTAAAAACCAAAATCTACTTTTCTTGATACTTTGAGGGTATTGTATTGCCCTACATTCACTGTTTCCATAAAAATCTGAATCGGCAAAAATAGGTTAGTTTATTTGAATACGATAGAATATACGTTTTAGAAGGGTATCCACGGCTGTTAGCAACTTTAAAAGACTGATCCATAAGGCTTTAATATTTTCATCGCATGAAAGGGGTGTATACGATACTTGTTTGTTTCATCATGGTTTTTCAATCCAATGCACAAACCGTTACGGGGCATTGGTATGGTATTGGTAAAGTAGCAGTTCCGGGTGAACATAGTTCTTATTTATCTGAACTTGTCATCAAACAAAAAGGAAATATTGTTACCGGTGAATTGCAATATTATTTTAGGGATAGTTTATTCAAAGTAAAAGTCAATGGAAATTTCAATACCAAAACAAGACAATTAACTTTCAAACCCATACCTTTTATTTATTATTTATCGACCAATACCAGAATCGGGGTTGATTGTATACTCACCGGTACTTTTATGCTTTTGGTCAATCGAACTGAATCAGTCTTAACAGGTGCTTTTGAAAGTGATGCAGCGCATAGATACACAAGTCCTGCGATTCAATATCGTTTTAAATACTCAACAGATACCAGTGCCTCCAAACCCGAAATCTATATCACGGAAATTGATACCCCCACTGATACCATCAGTACAATGAAGATCATAGAGAGAAAAGAAATCTCTCCCATCATGATCGAACCCAGATTTTTAAAAAGAGAAAAATCTGTTTTCAATGAGATCAAAGTCACTGAAAATTTGCTAAGAATTGACTTATATGATAATGGCACCATTGATCATGATACAGTTTCCATCTATCTGAATGATCAACTATTATTTAAAGATATTCCTTTGACACAAAGTGCATTTAGAAGAACGATCGTACTCGATTCAACCAAGGATGTAAATGAAATCAGTATGTATGCAGAGAATCTAGGCACCATCCCACCCAATACAGCCATCATGATCATTTATGACGGACAGAAAAGACACGAGCTCATTCTCACCAGTGATCTGAATAGAACAGCTACGATCAGATTGAGAAGGAAGTAAGATGCTTTTAGCGGATAGCTTATAGTTCATAGCAAATGGTAAAACTGTATGCTGCTATTCGCTATGAACTATAAGCCATAAGCTATTAGCCTAAAACAACTCCGGCATCGGGTTATCATCTTTGGGTCTTTGCTCCCATTCCATTTCAATGCTTTTGTTGAAGTCTGTCAGCTTTGCCCCTACTGCTTTCCAGCCCATCACTTCTACCATTTTGGCCACTTTGAATTTTGCTTTACGCACTTGTGCGCCCCTACCTGTTTGTACTACAAGTATAGGTTCATCATCTGTTGTAACAGCTTCAAGTCTGTTACCATCTCCTTCTTTAATGAATAAGAACTGTGTTTTCAGCGTGCTGGTTTCAATCTTGAAACGTTTGATGTTGAATTGTCCTTTATCATTATCCAGGTATACAGCTGTAATGATTTTATTCGGATCAAATTTTTCGATCAGGGTTACTTTTTCCGGATCAAAACGCTGGGTCATTTCTGTATCTGTCAATTCATAACTGCCGTCATTGTAGATAACCAGTAGTTTCTCATCTTCAAAACTTCCCAGGTATTGCCCCTTTTCTTCGGTATTCAATCTGCCAAACTTATCATCAAACCATAATTTCACGCCTGCCAAAGTGCTCTTACCCGCTTCTTTCAGTTTCACTGTTTTAATAGGATACTTCGTTACTTGGTTACCCATGCTACTTCTTCCTTTGATCTCTAATTCTTCAAAATAAAAATCAAATTCTTTATTGCGGGCTGTACAATTTGGACTCAATACCACTTTCACTACTTCTGCTTCCCCATTGGGATTGGCGGTGAAATAATGGACCTTACTTTTATCAGCTCCTTTGGTGAGATCATATTCTTTGTCTCGCGTTACGCCTGTTACATTGAAACGCTTGGCATAACTGGTTCCGCTGGCGCCATCCAAATAAATCATATTATAGGTCGTACGCTCGTCATTTTTTCTAAAAACAGCAGCATGAAGAATATCCTTCCCTACAAATATCTTATCAGATACTTTCACCACTTTCATGGTGCCTGATTTAGTAAATGCAATGATATCATCGTAATCAGAACAATCACACAAAAATTCATCCTTCTTCAAAGAAGTCCCAATAAATCCTTCTGCTCGATTCAGGTATAATTTGGTATTGGCAATTGCTACTTGTTTCACCTGAATGGTATCAAATTCTTTGATCTCTGTTTTTCTTTCTCTGCCCTTACCAAATTTCTTGAGTAAGTTTTCAAAATAGGCAACAGCAAAATCAGTCAAATGCTCTAAATCAAATTTTACTTGTTTGATCTCTGCCTCTATTCCTTTGATCTGCTCATTGAGTTCATTGATATCCAGACGATAAATTCTACGAACAGGTTTTTCTGTCAGTTTTAAAATATCTTCTCTTCCTATCGCACGTTTGAGTTTTTTCCTGAATGGCTCAAAAGCTTTACTGATGGCCTCTATCACCAAGTCCCAAGTAGCATGCTTCTGTTCGAGCTCTTTGTATATCTTTTCTTCAAAGAAGATTTTTTCCAACGAAGTATAATGCCATTTGTCTTCCAACTCTGCCAGTCTGATCTCTAATTCTCTTCCTAGTAATGTCTTTGTATTATCAGCAGATACTTTTAACAATTCATGCACCCCTAAGAATTGCGGCTTTTGCTCTACTACCACACATGCATTGGGAGAAATACTTACTTCACAATCAGTAAACGCATACAAAGCATCAATGGTGATATCTGTAGAAATACCAGCAGCAAGATCAATATGAATTTCTACTTCCTGTGCTGTAACATCTGTTACTTTTTTGATCTTGATCTTACCTTGGTCATTCGCTTTGGTGATGCTTTCCATCAATTGGGTAGTCGTAACACCAAAAGGCACATCCCGTATCACCAGTGTTTTTTTATCCAACTCCTCAATATGCGCTCGTATACGAACTTTCCCACCTCTTTTCCCTTCATTATAGTTAGACACATCAATCATACCCCCTGTTTGAAAATCGGGATAGATCTCAAACTTTTTGCCTTTCAGGTATTTGATAGAAGCGTCAATCAACTCACAGAAATTATGAGGAAGAATTTTAGTAGATAACCCCACCGCAATACCATCGGCACCCTGAGCCAATAGCAATGGGAATTTCATTGGCAAAGTGATAGGCTCATTCTTCCTACCATCATAACTCAATTGCCAATGCGTAGTCTTATGATTGAATGCTACTTCGAGTGCAAATTTAGACAAGCGCGCTTCAATATACCTTGAAGCGGCTGCTTCATCGCCTGTTCTCACATCTCCCCAGTTACCTTGTGTTTCAATCAGCAAATCTTTTTGTCCAAGATTCACCAATGCATCACCAATACTCGCATCTCCATGTGGATGGTACTGCATACTTTGTCCGATGATATTGGCCACTTTGTTAAAGCGTCCATCATCCATTTCTTTCATCGCATGTAATATCCTGCGTTGAACAGGTTTTAAACCATCTTCAATTGCAGGAATCGCTCTTTCCAATATTACATAGGAAGCATAATCCAGAAACCAGTTCCGGTATTGTCCCTGTACGCCTGATTGATTTTCAAAAACCCTGTTGGGTTGTTTTTCCTTCGCCATCTTCTCGTCGTTTGTTGTTGGTGTATCCTACACCCTATTTCTCAATTCTGAATGTATCGTCTTTTGCATCTTCCAAACCATTCAATTCAAACATGATCATATCTGTATTTGCAATCACTTCATGCCAAGCCCATGGTTGAATGAATATTTTAGCCGGTGCTTTCACTTGAATAGATCCTTTCGCATCTCCTTGCACATCAAACCAGTTGAGAGTAATCTCTCCCTGCATCAGTATTAACTGCTCCGGATTTTTAGTAGGTGCTGTACCCTTATGGTAATGCCTTCCACTAATACTACCCTTTTTCCGATAAGCAATGATGAATTGTCCGGTTCTGTCTGTGTCGAAATAATGCGTAGCCCCTCTTTCATCTTCTCCAATCTTATCTACGCTGATGATCTCTACCATGTGTGCCATTTGATTTTAAATCTGATATTTCCTGCTGTCTTTTATTCCGCTATTTCTACACTTGTGTCCTGACTCTTGCCCCCTTGTATCTTCACACTGATGTCTTTCCAAGATTTATTCCAGTCACCAATAGCTTCTAATTTCCCTTCCTGAATCAGTTCCCTAATACGCCATACCAAAAAGACATCACCTGTCTTCACTTTCATCTTACTCAAAGTATTCGTTAATATCTTACTCAGCTTTTGCGGCTCAGCATTGATATGTGCAAGAATATCCTTGTCAAAAAAGTTCACTTCTTTACCAATGATCTTTTTCCCCCCTTCCAAAAAACGCACCATGGCTGATTCCTGACAATGTTTTTTCCATTCATCCGGATCTACTTCAAATTCACTGAGCGTAATAGGTCTGGCCAATCTTTTGGCTTTCAAGAATTCTTTCGGTTGAATCTCATGCAAATAGGAAGGATAAAATATTTGTCCCTTTTCATTGATAAAAGGAAGATTATTGAGGTATAAAACCTGTACCCTTCCCTGGTAGTCTTTCAATTGACTCATCAACCAATAATACCCACAAACATCATGAGCATTTTGAGCCATCCATATCCAAACTTCTGTATCGGGCTCCTCATCCAACTGTTTCAATAAATGATGTACAGTTAATTTATCATCTACCAAATCTAGTTGTTCGGTATAAGGAGAAAATTCGAGCAAACTTTTCCACCAATCACGACGTAGTTGGTAACCTTCGGTTGCATAAATATCACCTAACGGACCTACCGCATAATCATCTTTAATTTCAAGGATGGTTCCTTGAATGGTTTCATCCAATTCTATGGCTTGTTGTAGTACTGCTATGTTCGCAGTTTCGAAAACAATATGAATCATCTTACGCTATTTAATACTTTGATCAGTTGGCTGCTACCTCCAGATCCAATTCTACTTTTAGGTTGTTGATAATAAAATCCTGTCTTTCCATGGTATTCTTACCCATGTAATATTCCAATAATTGTTGAATATGATCGCCTTGTTCCAATATCACCGGCTGAACACGCATTTCTGCGCCAATGAATCTTCCGAATTCTTCCGGAGAAATTTCTCCTAACCCTTTGAATCGTGTAATCTCCGGCTTACCTCCTAGTTTTTGAATGGCAGCCTGTTTTTCGGATTCATCGTAACAATAAATGGTTTCCTGCTTATTTCTCACACGGAACAAAGGTGTTTCCAAAATGTATACATGTCCACGCTTAACAAGATCTGGAAAGAACTGAAGAAAGAAAGTCATCATCAGCAAACGGATATGCATTCCATCCACGTCTGCATCCGTTGCAATGACAATATTATTGTAACGCAATCCTTCCATTCCATCTTCAATATTCAGTGCATGTTGCAATAAATTGAATTCTTCATTTTCATACACCACTTTTTTCGTAAGTCCGAAAGCGTTCAATGGCTTACCACGTAAACTAAATACTGCTTGTGTATCTACACTTCTAGATTTTGTAATACTTCCACTGGCACTATCCCCTTCGGTAATAAAAATGGTTGAATTCTTTTGCAAGGCGATGAACTCTTCTTTATTCTTAGCAGGTAAATCATCATTCAAATGCACCCTGCAATCTCTTAGTTTTTTATTGTGCAGATTGGCTTTCTTCGCTCTTTCATTGGCTAATTTTTTAATTCCAGCCAACTCCTTTCTTTCTCGTTCACTTTGTTCAATACGTTTACGAAGGGCTTCCGCTACGGTTGGATTTCTATGGAGATAGTTATCCAATTCTTTCGCTAAAAATTCTTCCACAAATTTTTTCATGGACGGGCCACCTTCAGAAACATTCTGAGAGCCCAATTTGGTTTTGGTCTGACTTTCAAATACCGGCTCTTGTACACGTACAGAAATGGCGGCTACGATACTGCCACGAATATCAGAAGCATCATAATCTTTCTTATAAAAATCACGGATCACTTTAATATACGCTTCTCTGAATGCCTGCTGATGGGTTCCACCTTGTGTGGTATACTGTCCATTTACAAAGGAAAAAATATCTTCCCCGTAATCATTATTGTGAGAAATGGCTACTTCAATATCATCTCCCTTCAAATGAATGATGGGATAACGGAGTTCGTCTGCATTGGTTTTTCTTTCCAACAGATCCAGCAATCCGTTTTTACTCACATACTTTTTTCCATTGAAATGAATAGATAGTCCCGCATTCAGATAGCAATAATTCCATAATTGGCTATCGAGGTATTCATGAATAAAATGAAAATTGCGAAAAACGGTTTCATCGGGAATAAAAGATACAAGCGTTCCATTGGGCTCACTTGTTTTTTGTTCCTTGTGATCTTTTACCAATACACCTCTTTCAAATTCAGCTGTTTTTTCTTTCCCATCACGGTGAGAAGTGACTTTGAAATACTGACTCAATGCATTTACCGCTTTGGTACCTACTCCATTCAGACCTACACTTTTTTGAAAGGCTTTACTATCGTATTTAGCACCTGTATTGATCTTACTCACCACATCCACAACTTTACCCAAAGGAATACCCCGACCATAATCGCGGATGTTTACCTGTTTACCTTCGATGGTAATCTCAACTTGTTTCCCAAATCCCATGGTATGTTCATCGATACAGTTGTCGATCACTTCTTTAATCAATACATAGATCCCATCGTCTGTAGCGGAACCATCGCCCAGTTTACCGATATACATCCCCGGTCTGAGTCGAATATGCTCACGCCAGTCTAAAGACCGTATCGATTCTTCATTGTATTCATTCAAATTCTTCTGTTCTGCCATAAGTCTTCATTTTTATAGAAACTCCTTCACATTTTTTCTGCTCTCCAACCCGCAAATCTAACCACCTGTACACCCGACACAATTTTTCTTTTCTACAAATGCCGTTTTCATGTGGATAAAACACAAAAAAATGTTGATTTTACCATTTTCAGCCCCTTCTACCTACCTTTATCGCATCAATCCCCTTCAAAAACAACCCATCCGGGATCTGGAACAGATCGCTATTCTTGCCGCTGAGCGACTCGAGGAGAATGATCGATTTGCCCGTCAGGTAAAATCGAACATACCGGAACAAATGGATGCGGTAGCAAATCGACTCAATCGTTCTATAGAAAAGCAAATAGATTGTACTGTTTGCGGCAATTGTTGCAAGAGTCTAATGATCAATGTTTCTGAATCAGAAGCAGATATACTTTCTGCACATTTGGAAGTTTCCAGAGCTTCTTTTGATGAAACTTATCTTGAAAAAGGGAATAACGGGATGATGTTAATGAATGCCATTCCCTGTACTTTTCTCGAAGCCAATCGCTGTAATGTCTATGAACACCGCTTTGAAGGCTGTCGTGAGTTCCCCGCCATGCATTTACCGGGATTTTCCAAAAGACTGTTCACCACCCTCATGCATTACGGACGCTGTCCGATCATTTTTAATATTGTGGAAGAGATGAAGGATGAGATGGGGTTTGTGAGAGAAGTCAAAGGTGAAAAGTGAAAAGTCAAAAGAATATTTCACCTTTCACTTTTCACCTTTCACTCCACTTCTTGATTTTTTACTTTTTACTTTTGAATTCTCCTATGCTACAATTCGGAATCGATCATCTGCTTCAACTAAATCCTTCTTGGAAACAATCGCGCATTGGCATGATCACTAATGAAGCTGCTCGAACACATGATGGAATTGCTTCCAGAAAGGCTTTATTGGAAAATGGGTTTCATATTACGATGTTGTTTTCACCTGAACACGGTTTGGATGTGAAAGGTGCTGATGGACATGCCATGAGCGATGGAACAGATATCCTTACCGGTATACCTGTGATCAGCTTATATGGTGAAAGATTGGCGCCGGAGGCAGCTCATTTAGACAAGATAGATATTTTACTGTTTGATGTACCCGATGTAGGAAGTCGCTTTTACACATATCTGTGGACACTTACGCATGTGATGGAAGCCGCTGCAAAGTTTCAAAAAACATTGATCATCTTAGACCGCCCCAATCCTATTTCCGGAATACTGGAATTGGCGGAAGGTCCGTTTTTAGATGAAGTCAATAGTTCTTTTATAGGGAGATGGAAAATGCCTATCAGACATAGCTTAACATTGGGTGAGTTAGCGCTGTATTTCAATGATGTAAAAAAGATTGGAGCTAAGCTTGAGATCATACATTGCAAAGGTTGGAATAGAGAACAGTTTCAACCGGAATGGAAACTTCCATTCATAGCTACTTCGCCAGCTATACAATCATTTGATGCAATGTTGTTATATCCGGGTCTTTGTTTATTAGAAGCTACAAATCTTTCTGAAGGAAGGGGCACTCCTTATAGTTTTACCGCTATTGGAGCACCGTGGTTACATGCTGAACGAGTAGCGAGTATGCTGAATGATATTTCCGGAGGAGAATTCAGCGCGCAAGCTATTACATTCACACCCGAGCATAGTAAATTCAAAGGGATGCTTTGTGAGGCAGTTCAATTAAAAGTACATGACAACATCAGTTTTCAACCGGTAATAACCGGAATGATCGCTATCAAACTCATTAAAACTCTACATCCTGATCAATTTGAATGGGATATTTATCCAACCAGTGTTAACCCAAGCGGACAAAATCATTTAGATAAACTAACCGGTATCACAAATAGTCAGCAATTATTCGATCTCTCTTTCCCCGCTTTCATCACCACCATCACAAAGCATACAAATGCAAGAGCCTGGAAAGAAATGGTGCGAGCAGCAATAATTTATTGATGTCGGATGTCTGATGTCGGATATCAGATCGCAGATGTCAGATGTAAGATTTATGGTATTAGGTCTTTTATGTCCGGATTAATAGAAAAAAAGGTCCATCCCAAATCAGACATCAGACATCCGAAATCATACATCTGCGATCTGCCATCTACCATCGCCTATTCGCTATTCCCATCTACTACACCGTATAGGTCTCTAATCACCACACTGGCAGCAACACAACCGAATATTGCCGGCATATAACTGATGGTGCCGATGATGGATTTCTTAGGGTAGGCTTTTTCAGTTTCGATGATGCGACTCTGATCGGCTCTTTCCGGACTAAACACCACTTTTAATCCCTTGTAGATACCAAATCCATGTAGCTTTTTTCGAACATATTTGGCGAGATTGCATTGATGTGTTTTTGAAATATCTGTCACCATCACCTGAGAGGGATCTACCTTTCCGCCTGCTCCTAAGGAAGTTACAATAGGAATACCGCGATCAATACAAGCTTTGATGAAATATACTTTGGGAGAAAGTGTATCAATACAATCTACCGCATAATCAAATTTGCCTTGATCTAAAATTTCATTGGTGCGTTCGTCACGAATAAATTCAGTTAAGACAGTGAGATCAAGATCAGGATTGATATCTTTCAATCGATCTGCCATTACTTCTGCTTTCAATTTTCCTGCCTTGGAGTGTAAAGCCGGTATCTGACGATTACAATTACTCAAATCCACTGTATCCGCATCAACGATCGTCATCTTACCCACCCCGGCACGAGCGATCATTTCTGCGCAAATACCACCCACACCACCTAATCCAACCACCAGTACATTTTTTGTCATTAATCTTTCAATCGGTTCATCACCCAATAAAAGTTGCGTCCGACTCATCCAATATGGTATCATTTGATCTTTGATTTTTTGTCCAAAGGACCCCTTCGGGGATTTCTTGATTTCTTTCTTGTTCCCTGTTTCTTATTCCCTGTTTCTTATTTCTCCTATCTTCAGACTACAAAAATGTAGCAGCTATGCGGTTTTATAAAATAATTATTTTGGGCTTATCCCTTGCTGTAACCTTCTTGGGTAAAGCACAACAAATTCAGGTATTGGAATCAGGTAAAAGGGTGAGCTTTCGTGGGCTAAGTGTGGTGAATGACCAGGTGTTTTGGGCCAGTGGTAGCAATGGATCCGTGGTTAGGTCTACTGATGGCGGTAAAAGCCTACAATGGATTCCTGTTCCCGGTTATGAGAAAAGGGATTTCCGTGATATCGAAGCTTTTAATGCAGATACTGCTGTAATCATGGCAATCGCAGAGCCGGCTGTTATTTTGAAAACAACTGATGGCGGTAAAAACTGGAGAAAAGTATTCGAGGATACCACCAAAGGAATGTTTTTGGACGCAATGGATCTATACGCAGACAATAAAAAGATGATCGTTGTTGGTGATCCGATTCAAGGAAAATTATTTGCTGCTATATCATGGAATGGTGGTGATTCATGGGAACAAATACCCGCTTCCAATCATCAAGAAGATGTACGTAAAGTATTGGATACTGAAGCAATGTTTGCATCCAGTGGAACCAATGTAAAATTGATCAACGAAAAAGATTTCGGCACGAATACGCTTTTGGTTACAGGAGGTAGCAAAGCAAGATTGAAAGACTTGTATCGGAATACATTCAACGATTCTCTTCCTATGATGCAAGGCGGGACTTCAACAGGTGCTAACTCCATCGATTATTGGAGCACGACAAAATCAGCCGTGATTGTGGGTGGCGATTTTGCAAAAGATACCATTGCTAGGGATAACTGTGTATTGGTAAGCTTTAAAAAAGGAAAACCAATTTTATCAAAGCCATCAGTTCCTCCTCACGGCTATCGTTCTTGTGTTATTTATCTCAATGAAAAAGAACTGATCACTTGTGGCACTTCCGGGATTGATATTTCAAGTGATGGCGGACAAACCTGGGCATTGATTTCGAAAGAAAGTTTTCATGTGGTACAAAAAGCAAGAACCGGTAAAGCCATTTTTTTAGCCGGAGGCAATGGAAGAATTGCACGATTGATCTTACCTTAATCCTATGAATACACACAAAAGGAAATGGTTATTCTTAGCACCAATCGGACTGGTGCTGGTCGGCGTAGGATTGTCGATGGCGATTGATGCCGGAGCGGTGAAAGCCAATGGTGGTAAATGGTTTTGGTATGGCACTGCTGCGCTCATAGTTTTTAACAGTGGGCTTTGCATTTTTGGTACTGCCATCATAGAAAAAGTTAAAAGCCTGAAATAATTGCGATTGCATTAAACCCATCCCCATCGTTCATGTCTTATCAAAAACATTAAGACATGAAAAAGACCTTCCTCATTTGTATGGCAGCATTGTTTTGCATCGCCATTCAAACCAATACCGCAACAGCACAAACCAAAGAAGAAGTTAAAGAAAGAATTCGTCAACGTACGGATAGTCTAACGCCTGAACAAAAAGCAAGGTTACACGAAAGAAGAAAACATGGACGACATGAATTGTCACCTGAGCGGAAAGAAGCCATGAGGGCCCGTTATGATAGTCTTTCGCCTGAACAGAAAAAAGCAATGCGTGAAAATATACGTAAGCGCTATGATGAATTAACCCCGGAACAAAAAGCACAAATTAAAGAAAGAGCCAAGCATAGATCAGATAGTTTACACCCCGGTCAAAGAAGAATGTTGAAACGTAAAATTGGGTAAGCCGAAAGCATTGAAGATTCATTGTTGTTTTTTTGGGATATCGGAAAGGAGTACTGTCTAGTTCAGTACTCCTTATTTTTTAAAAGCAAAATACACAGCCCCAAGAATGAACAAGAAACTGATCAGGTATTTGGTTTGAAAAGGTTCTTTTAGATAAAAGACTGCAAATATGGTAAACACAAGCAGCGTTATGATTTCCTGAGTAATCTTTAATTGAAAGCCCGAGAATCCGTTGGCATATCCTGCACGATTGGCAGGTACCATTAAACAGTATTCAAAAAAAGCGATACCCCAACTGATGGCAATGGCTTTCCATAATGGCATTCCTTGTTGTTTCAAGTGGCCATACCAGGCAAAAGTCATGAAGACATTAGAGACCAATAACAAAAGAATGGTTTTAATCATATAGATTCATTTTGAATGTGGCAGTAAATAACTGCAATATCAGCAGTAAAACAAAATCGGAATTGTCAGATTGCCACTGAAATAAAATCAGCACGGATATTGTACTCGTATATCCAATAAAACAGGCAAGTATGAAAAAGTTTCAGGCGATTATTAAGTTTCAGATGGATGATGATTTTATGTCGCTGGTTCCACCCCATCGTACCTATGTGAATTTCTTATTAAACAAAGGGATCATCGACAGCTATGCCGTGAGTATGGAAAGTCAGACCTGCTGGATTACCTTGAATACCGAGAGCAAAGAAGCTGCAGACCAATTATTGGTGAAATCTCCCTTGTACAAATACTGGACTTATGAGATTGAGGAATTGTTTGTGTATGATAGTCAGCACTATCGTTTACCTGCCTTACAACTCAACTAATTTTAAAAAATCTCAAAACTTTTTTTGGCAGTAATGTTTCAGACCCTATTTTTGCACTCCCAACAAAACGGGAGCATAGCTCAGTTGGTTTAGAGCATCTGCCTTACAAGCAGAGGGTCCGCGGTTCGAACCCGTGTGCTCCCACAGAGAAAGCCTCAATTATTTCATTGAGGCTTTTCTTTTTTTCCTCATTAAGCCTGCCTTTATATACTTGAATTGCATTTTAAAAATTCTATATATTTTAAATATATTGCTATTACAGAAACTTCATTTCTTATAATACTCTATTTAAATGAAAATAGTTACTTGGAATTGTAATGGGGCTTTAAGAAATAAGATAGAAACATTATCTGCATTTGATGCAGACCTATACTTAATCCAAGAATGCGAAAACCCAGAACTTTCTATTAATAAATCATACAAAGATTGGGCTTCAAATTTTTTGTGGAGGGGAGATAATAAAAACAAAGGAATCGGAATTTTTGCAAAAAAAGATACAACGATTGAGGCAATTGATTGGTCGGATAATTATAAGGATAATAAAGTACGACATTTTTTGCCGTGTATGGTAAATAATGACTTTCAGTTGGTAAACATTTGGACAAGTCAAAACAAGTCCCCAAACTTCGGATACATAGGGCAACTCTGGAAATATATTGAGCTGAACAAAGAAAATTTCAAGAAAATAATTTTGGCAGGCGACTTTAATAGCAACTCAATATGGGATCAATGGGATAGATGGTGGAACCATACAGATGTTGTTAATGATTTATACAAAATGGATATTCATAGTCTTTATCACACCTATTTTAAAGAACAACAAGGAAAGGAAACACGTCCAACCTTTTTCTTACAACGAAACATAATGAAACCATATCATATTGACTATGCTTTTGCTTCTAAAGCATTGAAAACAAATATGCGTCAATTTAAAATTGGCGATAAAAAAAAGTGGTTACGTTATAGTGATCACCTCCCTTTATTCTTTGAAATAGAAAATTTATAATTAGATAAAGAGTGGCTACTTTCTAGAAAATGATAACTGGTAAGGAATCCTCATTTGTGTTCTCTGCAGAACCCAATTGAACTCCTTAAATTTGCAAAATGATCCCTTTCTCAAATAACACCTCCCCTCGTCCATGGGAATCACAAGATGAAGATGTATTGGTAGACACCACCACTCCTCATCAACTGATCGTATGGAACGATGAAGTGAACACATTTGAATGGGTAATAGAAACCCTCATAGAAGTGTGCGGACATTCACACGAACAAGCAGAACAAAGCGCCCTCATCATTCATTTTCAAGGAAAATATGCGGTAAAAAAGGGTAGCTACGAAACCCTTAAACCCATGTGCGACGCCATTACAGACCGTGGCATTGGCGCGACGATTGAAAATGTAGAATAATGAATGATGAATGTCGAATATCGAAATCTTAGTACTTAACTTGTAGAAATTATCTCAACATTCATCATTCATCATTCATCATTCATTATTCGATATTTCTCCCCATGCCTTTACACGCACTCACTTCCTCCCTCTGGTTTCCACCTGTAACGGATGCATTGGAAGACGGATTATTGGCGATGGGTGGAGATGTTTCCATAGAAAGACTCTTATTAGCTTATCGAAACGGTATCTTCCCTTGGTATGATGATACTGTTCCATTGTGGTGGAGCCCCGATCCCAGATTTGTATTGATACCGGAAGAGCTGAAAGTGAGCAAAAGCATGCAGCAGATCATCAAAAAGAAAACCTTCACTTTCAAAGTCAATACTGATTTTAGTCAAGTCATCCAGTACTGTCAATTGCTGAACAGAAAAGGTCAGGACGGCACTTGGATTACAGAAGAGCTAAAAGAATCATTTATTGAATTGCATCGTCTCGGTCACGCCCATTCGGCTGAAGCATGGATGAACAATGAATTGGTAGGTGGATTGTATGGTATTAAAATGGGGCCTTTCTTTTTTGGAGAAAGCATGTTCAGCAAAGTCAGTAACGCCAGCAAATTTGCCTTCATTCATTGGGTCAGACAACTACAACAGGAAGGAGTAATACTGATCGATTGCCAGGTTTATACGGAACATCTGGAAAGTCTAGGAGCAACGATGATACCCAGAAAAGAATTTATTAGTTTGTTGAACACACATCTTTAACCGCGATAACCATACATCACTTCAACATCACGAACAATCGTTTCCATATCCCGGTCTTTATTGTATGGATCGTAGTTTTGTTTCAGGTTACTGCCAAATACAACAGCTATGGTTTGCCAAAATGCCGCATTAAAGCCTCCTTTATACTCCTGAATGATCTCATAACAATTATTACCGGTTTGACGATAGATCAACTTCATCAAAACCTTTCCCTGATACACAGATAGTTTGGTGAGTTTATCAGCAAATTCCTTTTTCAATTCTTTTTCTCTTGATTTGATGATCGCCCGTCTTTTTTGTTTATCAGACACATTCACCAATCTGGCATTGATCTCATTCATCACTTTACTGGCTGCCATCGCATATGGATAGGTAACATAAACGGCATTACGCAAACGTGTCCATTCAGCCCAGTGACGTTTCCATTTACCGGTTAATTTTCCAATGACTTCTACAGGAGGTAATATACTTTCAGGGATAGTGTCTCCTTCCGGAGTGATATATGCATATACACGAACCGTATCATAAGGACCACGTTCTTGTGCAGAAAGGGCAATACTAGTCATTACAATGACCAGCATACTCATTATGATATGTTTGCCAGGGAAGCGCATTACTTAAAAATAGAACTAGTTTTTCTAATTAATGCTGCCTGTGTAGAAAAGTAACCCGGGGGAAAGAATAGTTTTAACAAATTGGTGGCTGTTTATGAAACTGATTTCAATCATAAACAGCCACCATATCAGTAAAATAGAATACTACGATGCAACTTTCAAGCTGTTCTTTGATTGACGGTTTCGTTGAATGATGGACATCACAAAACCAACAACCATCACCACAATACCCAACCACAATACATTGATCATTGGGAACTCATACACTTTAAGCGTGATCAGGTCTGTAATGGCCCCACTCTCTTTGATGCCAATCTCCAACAACCCTTTCTTTTCATCTTTCACTTTATTGAACTTCAAGATCAGACTTTGTGCTGTAACCGTATCAGGAATGGGTCTGAACTCATTTCCGGCTACGGCAATACCCGGTGTTGCAGTATATCTTCTTCCATCTTTAGACAATACAGCGATATCAAGGAACAAAGCTGTTTCACCCTGACTATATAAAGCCGCTTGCTCAGTTGGATTTACAGATACTTTATTGAGGACGATTAATCCGTTACTATAAAACAAAGTATCCCCTACACTGATCTCACGATTGGTAAAGCTGGTGGTATCTTCTGTGCTGTTTTCCTGGAAAGAAGTGATGTATGCAAAAATATCTTTGTGCCAATAATGTTTCGCGGCAGGGTTGGCAGCAAAACCTTCCATGCCTTTATTATTCTTGATCACATCCGGATACAAACTGAAAGAATCATCTCCTTCTTTTGCCTTAAACTTAATTTCATAATAACGTTTTCGGTCTCTTTCATTCAGTGTGTCTTTCACATAGGTAACCATATACCGACCCATATCAGTAGCTACGCCTTTGAACAAAGTGATATTCTCAGCCGGATTTCCTGCCGGATTCCCACGTTCTTTGGCATCTTCCTGTCTCAAAGGTGTTACCCCTGTGGTATTCCAACTCAATACTGTTTTCTTAGCAGATGAGATCAATATCCCAACAAGTACCAATCCAAATCCCACATGCGCTACGGAAGCACCGGCTGCTTTTAGTTTTCCCTTAAGTCCTAAAAAGATATAAGATGCATTGGCTACAACAGCATACACTGCCGCAAAAATGGCCAGATGAATGGCGAATAAAAATCCGGGGCCTTTTTTATCGTAAGCAACTTCACCAAAGAAACTGATAGACAAACTGATCAATACAGCCACTACTGTTGGTATCCAGATATTCTTACCAAAAAAGCGCTTAGGTGTGTCTTTGTATTTAAGGTATTGCGTAAGTGCCGTCAATAAGCCAATAATAATCGCGACAAAAATCTGAATCTGGTTATGTGCAAACTCAGGATCTTCCGGTGGAGCGATATTGGTACCGAATAATTTATTGAAAACAGGTGTTGAAGTTTTAGCAATGATCACCATTCCCGACAAGAACAATACCAAAGACCCTATGAACATCCAGAACTCACGACTATAAGTATTCTCTTCCTTTTGAATGGATGGAATTGATTTGTAGTTTTTGAAATACAAAAATAAGGCAGGAACAAAAAATACCAATACAAACAACAGCAACTGTGTATTCATTCCCAGATCTGTAAACGCATGTACAGAAGTATCTCCCAACACACCACTACGTGTCAAGAATGTTGAATACAGAATGAGAGAGAAGGTAATAATATAAAAGAAATAAGTAGGCCTCAGTGAATAACCACTGTGACGATAAATAAGGTTTGTATGTAACCCTGCTATTAATGTCAACCAAGGAACCAATGAAGCATTCTCCACCGGATCCCATGCCCAATATCCACCAAATGACAAACTCTCATAAGCCCATGCTGCACCCATCATGATACCGGTTCCTAATACTGCCGCAGAAAAAGATGCCCATGGTAAGGAAGGCTTCACCCATTCATGTTTCTTACTCATCAATCCGGCAATGGCATAGGCAAAAGGAACAATGGTAGATGCAAAACCAAGGAATAAAATGGGTGGGTGGATCACCATCCAATAATTCTGCAGCAAAGTATTCAATCCCGTTCCATCTTTGATAAGACTGAGATAGTCAGGTCTTTCGAGAATCGGCCAATCGAACTCATTTCTTAATAACACAAAAGGACTGCTTCCAATCTTTACGCCAAAAATGTATACACCCAACAACATGGTGGCCAAAGCAAATTGAGCAAAACTCATCACTGTCATCACTCCTGCTTCCCAGGCTCTAGCACGCCATATCAATACCCAACCCAATACACAATGCCAAAAACTCCACAACATGAAACTACCTTCTTGTCCTTCCCAGAAACAACTCAACAAATATTCCATCTGCAGACTTCTGTCGCTGTGGTTGTATGCATATTTGTATTCAAACAGATGATTGGAAATGATATAGTACAAAATTCCAAACATGGCCAGTACGCTGATCGTCTCTACCAGAAACGCAACGCGCGCCATTCTGATCCAACCTGCTTTTTCATTTTCCAAATGAATACGGCTTGCCTTAAAATAAGCAATGGTAGCGATGAGAGACGCTACCAATGATAAGATCGCAAAAAAATGTCCTGCCTGTCCGGGTAATAAATGTTCTCCTAAATATTGCATGTTGATGGAATTCTGTCAGGGAATAAAATGTAAAATGCCCGAAATTAATTGCTCACTTCTTTGTTCATTTCAGGCTGTTGTTGCATGGCTTTGGGATCGTCTTTATACTTGGAAGGACATTTCAACAGAATATCCTTGCACTCAAAATGATCACCTTGCATTTTTCCTTTCAATACCAGACGCTCACTTTTCTCCATATCCGTAGGTTTATTGTTATGGTACACTACTTTAATGCTATTACCTAATGTATCCACAGCTGTAAAAGTGAGATAGTTCGGATTTTTAACCGCATCATATTCCAGAGGCTGGGTTTTATCCAATTTAGCGATCAAATTCACAAACTTACCCTCCTTTTGTCTGGCCGATTCAATGGTTTCATAGGTGGTCAGATCACCGGTATAGCTAATCAAAACAACAATCGCAGCAGCAATCAGAACCAATATGATGATATGTGTTTTTTTCATGTCAACCTTTTTACGCTGCAAAAGTAGCCCAAAATGAACAAGCAACGCCTGATGTTTGTCAGGCATTCTTGTTAAAACAGATTTCTTTCCACAATTTTAGGACATGGAGCAAGAGACTTCTTCAGAAATAAACACTTTACAGGAATACAAGAAATTCATGGCCAGGATCATCGCCGGCTGGTTATTTCTGATTTTTGTATGTCTTTGGATAAGTCGTGCATTGCCTTTTGACCACGTAGATTATCCGGTATTCATTGATCCGAAGGTTTTTCAGGTCGATATCTGGAAATGGATCTTCACATCCACCTTTTTACTCATTTTCTTGATCGTCCCCGGGCGTTATACAGCTCTTATCCTGGCTTTTCTGATGGGATTTTTCATTTATACCTACCTCTACACGGGTCGCTCACTATTTAATCCTGCTTTTGTATGGGTACTGATCCCTTTTGCACTGCCTGATCGTTGGTTTTTGGAGAGTTGGCTGGGGTTGAAATGGCTCTTACTCATCAGTTTACTGTTACATGCTTGGTGGCTACCGCTATCGGTAAAAGCTATTCCGGGTTATACCCTATATCTTATCCCTTTTATTGCATGGGAATACCTATTCAAATCATTCATGGAGAAATATGAGCCGAAATAACCATCAAAAGGGGCAAATAATCATTTCCCATGGGCACAAACAGCCATAATTCCGAAAAATGCGCCTAACTTGCGCCCTGTTTGCAATCTAAGAATCATCATGACAGACTTATCGCAGTTTGACCCCAACACGGTTGGTAATCCCAACAACAATATTTTCGGACTCCCTTTTTCTGAAGAAGATGCACGCCTCGTGATACTTCCCGTTCCCTGGGAAGTAACGGTTAGTTATGGTGCAGGCACAGCCCGTGCCGCCGAGCATGTATTAAAAGCCAGTATACAGGTGGATCTCTTCGATGCTGATGTTCCGGGTGGATGGAAGCAAGGCTATTACATGAAAGAGACCAACAAAAAGATCTTGTTGAAAAGCGATTATCTGCGCAAAGAAGCGGAATTGTACATCGACTATATCTCCCATGGAGATGAAGTTGAAAAGAACAAGTTCATGTGCAAAAGCCTGAAAGAGATCAATGAAGGCAGTTTGATGATGAACCAATGGGTGTATGATGAGACCAAAGCATTGTTAGACAAAGGCAAACTGGTGGGATTGCTGGGTGGTGACCATAGCACTCCACTGGGTTTCATGAAAGCATTGGCAGAAAAACATGGCGATTTTGGTATTCTTCAAATCGATGCACATTGTGATCTTAGAAAAGCTTATGAAAATTTTGTGTACTCACATGCTTCCGTGATGTACAATGCACTGAATGAAATTCCGCAGATCACCAAATTGGTTCAAGCCGGTATTCGTGATTTCTGTGAAGAAGAATGGGACTATATCTGCAATAGTAATTTCAGGGTTATTACTTACTTCGATAAAAACATACAGGAAAGAAAATTTGAAGGCGATACCTGGAAACATATCGCAGATGAAATCGTAAACCAGCTTCCTGAAAAAGTATATATCAGTTTTGACGTTGATGGACTGGATCGTAAATATTGTCCAAATACAGGAACACCTGTACAGGGCGGATTTGAGACCGAAGAAGTATTGTATCTGTTCAAAAAAGTAAAAGAGAGCGGCAGACAATTGATTGGTTTTGACCTTGTAGAGATCGGAGTTGGACAAACAGATTGGGATAGCAATGTGGGTGCTCGTTTATTATGGAGACTCTGTAACCTCATGATCAAATAGTAAAATGGCGGCAAAGACCTTTGATTATATTGTTGTATTAAAACAACGCAACTTTAAATTGGTAGACAATATCAGTATCATGATGTTGCTATTAGCGGTTATTATTCTTCTAGAAGAGGCATTGACTCCATTTTCAAATGCGTCGATCATGCCCTTTACCATTGTAACACTGATACTTGGCTGGATCATTTTTACTTATGCCAAAAAAAGCAATGGCAAAGTTGGATATTATAGGATCGGATTATTGTTTGCTGCATGGGGCTTGTTCATCACTTTGAAATCTCCCTATGTATGGATATTCGCTGTGTATGTGATTGCAGCAGTGATGGAAAAACAAGTAAAATTTCCTAGAGAGATCGCTTTTGATGAAACTGAAGTGGTGTTCAATACTTTTCCACGCAAACACTATCAATGGAATGAGTTGAGTAATGTAGTATTGAAAGACGGTTTACTAACACTTGATTTCAAAAACAACAAACTACTTCAGAAAGAAATTGACTCACAAACAACTCCACAGTTAGAGAAAGAGTTCAATGAATTCTGCAAGTCAATGATTACAGCAGATACCATAAAATAGATTAATTTACTTCTGTTTACTGAATAATGTGTTATCTACAATGCAATATGACTGCGTAGATAGCATATCGTCACAAATCATATAACATGGCAATTTCACAATCCCCATACATACTCTACTCAGATGGCAATGGCAATATCTTTGAAGATACCAGTCTGTATGCCACCGGAAGGGCAGGATGGGATGCATTTCCCATTCCTTTAGATGAATGGATCGAGTTGCCGGATGGTGGAAATTTATATGAATTGCCGGGTCGCAGAGGCATTGGTATTGACGTAGTCACCGGTGAAATGCGTTTATGTGAAAAAGGTTGGGCTGTTGCTGCTTTTATTCCACCTGCACATACAGGTTTATACATTGCTGCTTATGAAACCCTGCCTGACGCCCCTACTTTACCCTTGTTTTGTTATACGGCTGCAGGCTGGTACAATAACAAAACCTATGTACCTGCGGTAAGAATTGAAAAAGACATCAGACAAGAATGCGCAGGCTATGACAGCAAAAAAATTGAAACAGGTACGCAACAGTTACTCCATAACTATCCGGAAAATCGTCTGGTCAAACACCTGATGGAGAATTGTTGCATGACATACAATTGTCCGGCAGCAAGAAATTTCTCTCTTTCCAGATGGGAATGTCCGGTTCCCACCTCACCTGCTTGTAATGCCAATTGTGTAGGTTGTATTTCTTTTCAACCCGAAGAAGAAACGATCGTATCCACGCAAGATCGTCTCACATTCAAACCGATGGCAGAAGAGATCGTTGAATTCACGGTTCCGCATCTAATGAATGCTCCATTCCCTATTGTAAGTTTTGGACAGGGTTGTGAAGGTGAACCTTTGTTGATGTGGGAAACCATTCGCGAAGCCATTATACAGATCAGGAAACATACAGACAGAGGCAGTATCAATATCAATACCAACGGTTCTAAACCTGATGCGGTAAAAGCTTTATGTGAAGCAGGTCTTAACAGTATTCGTGTAAGTACCAATTCAGCCCGGAAGCATATCTATGAACCTTATTATCGTCCTAATAACTATCATTTTGAAGATATCATAGAAAGCTTGAAAGTAGTGCGCGGTTATGGAGGATGGGCTAGTATCAATTATTTTGTTTTTCCGGGAATGACCGATAGTGTAGAGGAATATGAAGCACTGCGTCAATTGATCATTGATACGGATCTTTCGATGATACAATGGCGTAATTTCAACATCGATCCGGATTGGTACATGGGGAAAATTGGAGTACATGAGACCGGCGAAATGTTGGGGGTAAAACAACTCATGTCCTTGATAGCTGAAGAGTTTCCCAAAGTGAGATTCGGATATTTTAATCCGCCGATCGAAAGAATCAAAGGAAATTATGATCAGCATTTTGCAGGTGCTGAATTATACCAATAAGGTTTACTGACACTAGAGAACAATGATTGCAAAAAAAGACTACTACACAGGTATTGCACTTGCTGTACTGGCTACGCTTATATGGTCTGGCAATTTTGTGATTGCCCGAGGTGTGAACCAGCAAATTCCTCCTGTTAGTCTTGCTTTTTATAGATGGTCGCTTGCCACAGTGCTCATTGCTCCACTGGCTATCAAAAAATTTAAAGAAGAGAAGCAGATTGTTCTTACAAACTGGAAATACATTTTCTGGGTAGCACTTACAGGTATTACACTGTTTAATACGTTTGTATATGTTGCCGGACATTATACTTCTGCCATTAACATGGCATTGATTGGCACAACCTCCTCTCCCATTTTTGCGACCATCATGGCGGTTGTTTTTTTGAAAGAAAGAATGAATACATTCAGGATCGTTGGAATTCTTTTATGTGTTGCAGGAATTGTTTTACTGTTATCAAAAGGTAGCTGGGAAAACCTTGCCTCTTTTCGCTTTTCAGTGGGCGATCTTTGGGTGCTTGCGGGTGCATTTGCGTTTGCTGTTTATAATATTCTTGTCAGAAAAAAGCCCGGCGGCATTTCAGCCATCAATTTTTTATTCGTCATTTTTTTACTGGGAACCATTTTGTTATTTCCCGCTTACTTAACAGAACTCAATATCACCGGTCCCGTTCAGTGGAATGGAAATTTATATGGATCCATCATTTATTTGGGATTAGGCACATCGGTAATTTCTTTTCTGTGTTGGAATGCAGCTTTACAAAAACTAGGCACAGGTACCACTGTTCTTTTTGGAAACCTCATCCCTATTTTCAGCACCCTCGAAGCTGTATGGTTATTGGGTGAACAAATCAATACAATTCATTTGATCAGTGGATTACTCGTCATTGGTGGATTGATCATTGCCAATACCATGCAAAATCGTAACCGTATAAAGCAGTAATTTACGGTATGAAGCATACGGTATCTTCCACTATCCCAAGTCATGTACTTCCTTTGATTGTTCTTTCTCAGTTTGCCGGAACATCTGTATGGTTTGCAGGAAATGCCATCTTACCTGCACTACAAATACAGTATCAATTACCGGATAGCATGTTGGGAAATATTACCACTGCTGTGCAATCCGGTTTCATCATTGGCACATTGGTATTCGCTTTGTTTAGTATTGCTGATCGATTCTCGCCCGTACAACTGTTTATGTGCTGTGCATTGTTGGCTGCAGTGTTTAATGTGATGGTTATATGGGTAAACAATAATATCGTATTACTATTGGCTTATCGCTTACTTACCGGTTTTTTTCTGGCAGGTGTTTATCCGGTGGGAATGAAAATTGCGGCCGACTGGTATGCAAAAGGATTGGGAAAAGCACTGGGATTTCTGGTAGGTGCTTTGGTAGCTGGCAAAGCATTACCTCATTTGATTAAAAGCACCATACAGGTAGACAATTGGCAGCAAGTGATGATCCTCACATCTGTTATTGCAGCATCAGGTGGTTTATTAGTTGGATTATTCTTAAAAAATGGTCCGCATCGTGCCAAATCTATTGGTTTGAAGAAAATGAATTTAGTAAGTCTATTTAAAGACAAATCCTTCAAAGCCGCTTCATTCGGCTATTTTGGACATATGTGGGAGCTCTATACATTCTGGGCTTTTATTCCATTAATGATTACTTGGTATAATCATTTTCATGACAGCTCCATCCCTGTTTCTTTTTGGTCTTTTATGATCATTGGTGTGGGATGTATCAGTTGTATTCTTGGCGGAGCTGTTTCAAACCGAATAGGCAGTGCCAAAGTAGCATGGGTATCCTTGATCGTATCGGGTATTTGTTGCTTACTATCTCCTCTTTTTTTCTTGGCATCTCCATTTATCTTTCTGATCAGTTTAATGATCTGGGGTTGTTTTGTGATTGCTGATTCACCGCAATTTTCAGCTTTGGTATCACAAACTGCTCCAACAGCAACAAAAGGAACAGCACTGACACTCGTAACTTCGATTGGTTTTGCCATTACCATTGTAAGCATCGAAACCTTGAACCTGATATGGAATCGATTCATGCCTGATACTGTAGCTAAATATTGGCTTTTACCCATATTGGCGATCGGTCCTGTTGTCGGTTTATTCCATATGAAATCTTTACTCCGGAAAAATTAATCCAACATCCTATCTTCATTCCTTTATGGATACCCTTACATTGATTTTATTATGTATCGCCGCTTTTTCCGCCGGATTTGTGGATGCCATTGTTGGCGGCGGCGGATTGATCCAAACCCCTGCGGCACTGGTATTACTCCCAGACCTACCGGTTTCAACGGTGATCGGATCCTTGAAAATACCTTCATTCAGTGGTACTTTTTTTGCAGCCAGACAATACCTAAAAAGAACGCAGTTGAACTGGCGCATTACTTCATGGATGTGTATCACTGCTTTTATCGCAGCATTTGCCGGTTCACAGTTATTGACTGTTGTCAGCAATCAATATATGAAACCCGTGATCTTTATTGTACTGGTGCTGGTAGCGATTTATACTTATTCTAAAAAAGATTTCGGACAACAGGTGCATAAAAAGCATAGCACGAAATCCATTTTCGGATGGAGTTTATTGATCAGCTTCGTGATCGGATTTTATGATGGGTTTATCGGTCCGGGTGCAGGTAGTTTTTTAGTACTGGCTTTTATTGCTATCCTTGGTTTCGATTTTTTACAAGCCAGTGCCAATGCAAAAATGGTGAACCTCTCCACCAATTTAGGATCCATTGTTTTATTCTTATTAAAAGGCAGTATTCTCTGGACAGTTGCCATTCCAATGGCCATCAGTAATGCCGTAGGTGGTATCATGGGTGCATCTTTGGCCATCAAGAAAGGCAATCAGTTCATCCGCATTTTCTTTCTCATTATCGTGATAGCGACCTTGCTTCGTTTTGGTTACGATGTGTTTTGGGGCTGATGGTTGATAGCTTATAGCTAATAGCTATGACCCATAGGCTATCTGCTACACCCACAATTAACCTTTCTTTATACCCCAAAAGTGGATTACTGCATGGTTATGGCTGTAATTTTCAACATTGTTCAAGGACTGAAAGCATAGCTGTATTTTTATATGAATAACCATGCCAGCATGACACTCGATTTTGAGAGAGAAAAAAATATCAAAGCATCGCTCATCACAGTAGCTATCTGTGGAGCTTTGTTTTTATTGTTTTTTATGTTGCAATGGAGTTTACCACAAATTCCGCAGCCGGATTTTGGTGAAGGTATTGAAGTGAACCTTGGTAACAGCGAGACGGGCTTGGGCGATATTGCACCTCAAATTCCCGGTTCACAATCGGAAACACAGGATGCGAATACACCGGCACAATCTACTCCTACCACCAATCAACCCAATATTACCGGTGATGAAAATGAAGCGGACGATGCTCCTGTTGTCAATAAAACAATCAATAAACCTGTTACCAAACCAATCAGTGAAAACAAACCTGCCATCACAAAGCCAACCAATAACACGGTTAGTAATCCAACTCCCCCGGCACCCAAACCCAAAGCGGTGTTTCAAGGCGGTACGAGTACTACCACCAGTGGAAATAATGCGGATAGTTACAATGGTGTAAAAAATCAAGGTATCGCGGGTGGAAAGGGTGATCAGGGCAATCCGAATGGTAATCCCAATTCTGATAGTTATAAAGGCAATGCAGCCAGCGGTAATGGTGGTGCAGGTGGCACGGGGGGCGTGAGTATTCGTAGTGGATTAACCGGAAGAAATTTTAGAAGCATCCCATCTTTTGAAGACGATTTTAATGAGAATGCAAAAGTGGCTGTTGATATTACTGTAGATAAGTCCGGTAATGTTACCATGGCTGTTGTAAACCCAAGAGGTACCACTACGACCAATCAGAATATCAGAAATATTGCCTTACGCAAGGCGAGGTCACTAAAAATGAATGCAGGTAATGCGGATGAACAAACAGGGACTTTGGTGTTTAGTTTTAAGTTGAAAGGATAACAGGTTTACTATACTCAAATAGATTAAGCCTGTGTTTCATAGTGCTGCGCCTCCTTTACATTGGCTTTGATTTCACTCTCCAACAATTGTATTAAGAATGATCTAAGAACAAGCAAAAATCCGATTCCTTCCAGTATATTTCCGGTAGGTTTACTGAACATAAGTTAGATGTTTAGTTACCTTTAAAGATAGAAAAGGTGTAGCGAGAACCACCACAAGAAGTTGCTTTCAAAACTCATTACTGCCTACCTACTTGAAATATAACTTCATTTGATTATTATTAGAAGCCTTGTAAGCTAAGCCATTCTCTAGCCTCGGCTTTAATTGAGGCTGTGATATTGGAAGGAACTTTTTCCTTCATAAGAAGTATTTGATTTGCATAATTCCTTGCCTTAAAAATGTCTTTTTCTTGAATAGCAATGCGCATGAGAAAAGCTAGAGGTATAAATCTGTTTGGAATAATGCTATGTGCTGCAGAATAAAATCGACTTGCCATTCTCATATCATCTTGCATAAGAAATGATTGACCTAGACTGATTAAAAAGTCGTATCGAATAAAATATTTTTCGAAACGAAAAAGAATATACTGAGCATCTTTTATTTGTTCATCATTAAGTAAGTAATTTACATAATCCTTTAGAAAATATGGATTGCCGTATAGATCCTGAATTAATTCTTGATAAGCAACTCTTTTATCATTCTTTTCTGATATTGGTATCATTTGCGCTGCTACCCACTTCCCATTAGTCTCTGAATATCGATAATACTGAACACCTACACAGATGACAATACCGAAAATGATCGTATATACTGCAAGGAAAAGTAGTCTTGATTTGATCAATGAAACTATTATCAATAAAATAAAAAAAGTAAAAACAAGAATAATCCACACGCTATGGAAAGGGTAAGATACGATAGAGAAAATCAATATGACCAAACACGTAATGGCATAATGCCGAATTTTATCTGATTCTTTTCTCAATAACAAACTAAAAATGAATACCCATAAAAAAAGAAACAGAATTGGAGAAAATATTCCAAATTCTACATAAAAATTCAAAACTTCATTAAAGGCAAAGAGTGGACAATCTGCAAGCATAACATAAATATGTGATCCAGGTTGACTATTAAAATAAGCTGATTGCCATTCTGAATAGTGAAGATTAAAGCTACGCCATCCAAAGCCTGTTAATGGGATTGTCTCTATGTTGTCCAATATGTTTTGTACTATAAACCATCTGCCCAAAATCGAATGCCAATTAATTAAACAAGCTGCTATAAAGGATGGTACTATAATAATTGGGATGTAGAATTGAATCTTTCTCGGTATAGATTTAGAATATGAAAGAAGAAGTGAGATGAATATACAGAAAAATAAAGTCCTACTTGCAAACAAAAAAGAAAGTATAGTAAAAATAAGAGTAGTTAATGTAGCAAAAACCAGTCCGGCTTTTTTCGAAAAGTACAATAGAATGGGGTAAAAGCTTGCCAACAAGCAAGCTTTTACCCCCATTAAAGTTATATCAAAGCCCAACATGTTTAATAGGTAGAATCTTCAATAAAAACCATAATTGGTTTACCAAGTATGCCATTTTCATTCTGAGCACACCTCAATAATTTTATCATATTTTCAAACTCAGAAGAATTAAAGACAGGTTCATTTTTTGGGGCTAACACCTCTTTAACACGTTTCAAAACAAAGGGTAATATCAATGTCGTTTGTAAACTTTGCCTTGTCTGTTTACAACTATCATCCATAAACTCTGACAGATCACTAGCATTGAAACGTGATAACAAGCTATTATTTTCTAAGAAACTAATTAAGCCCTCTTTGTAATAGAAGACAATCATTTTATTTATTTTTTCGCTAGGCGTAGTTTGAACTAAGACAGCAAAATAGTGAATCGCACCTACTGTATCATTTATACCTAGTTCAACAAGATAATTTGTTAATGTTGCCCGAAAATCTAATTCTTTTTTTTGACCGAAACTGTCAAGATTTATAATAAGAAATAGCAGTCCAATGAGAATGAATTTCATACAATAGATTTTAATTACAAGGTGTACCTGTTGTCCGAACTCGATGCTGCGCATTAACTACTTCTAAATTTTGAGCATCTGCTGGATGATCTTCTTTAAATTTGGTCCACGCTGGCGTATCCATTAAACCACCCCAAGATAAAGCTTTGGCGTCAAGGTTAGATAGATTTGGGAACATGCTTTGTAAGGCACTTTCCAATTTGGAAACGTATTGCTCTGTCATCACTATATGCTGAAGATTTTGACCTGTAACTCCTAATGTTCTCAAATAAGCATGTACAATTTCATGATATATCGTGACAGCCGTATACTCTTTTGAAGCAGAAGGTAATACTCCTGTGTTAAGTGTTACATTAAAGTCTATCCGCCCATTGCTATAAAGGAATGGAGTTGTCTTTGCATCTTTCAGTGGATCGTTAAGGTTATCGTCCAAAAAGTTTATATTAAAATCAGCCTGTGCCCCAAATGTATTGTGCAAAATATCAGTAATTGTATTACTTAGGTTATTTGATATAGCTGCATTTAGTGTGGCACTTAAGCAAAGATTGTCAACTCTATTCGTAATATCTTTTGGTTCAGCGATATTGTCATTATCCTCATTATTGTAAGGCTCAACATATGCGTATGGATCGAAATTAGCGTATGGATCCTCACTGCTGCAGCCAGTATACTCACATGGGTCATTGCCTCCTCCATTCCAATACATAATTGTAGATTGTCCAAAACTATTTACAAGACTTACCCAATAAAATCCCCAATTTGCAGCACGGATTATTCCGGTCACAGTGACATTCGGAAGCGTTGAGTTTACGCTTTGTGAAATCATTTGTTCACTTTCCTTAAAAACAATATTTGCACGTTTATTGATCAACCCATCATTATATTGAATACCAGCAGTAAACCCCTTTTTTAAATCCCAAGATGCAATAATCCCATCAAAAGTCTTTAGATCGAATTTGCCATTATGTTCTTTCAAATGTTTTTCATCTGGAAGAAATTCAAAAAGTGTTGCATAGTAACCTTTTCCATTTTTCCAAGGGAACAAATACAAGGTTCGTTTCCCTAAGTAATCCGGGTTCTGATTAATTTCAGTTACAGGCACGGTAATGGCCTGATAGCCATTCTTATATGTAAAGACGTTTGCCTTGTCCCAGTAATATCTGATGTTCTTAAATATGGGTAAAAGATCTGAGCTTTTCTGATATAAGTCAAACCATGATTTGGCTGAGTTGATTTTTAATTCAGTTCGGCTAGAGAAAGTGAATTCATGTCGACAAGAAACGTACAGTACCCCAATAACAAGAATCATTGAAAGAAGCAATAATTTTTTCATAATAAATTGGATTAAGGAATAACGCATTTTGTTATTTAAAAATAAAGTTGTGGATTTATAAAAAAATGAAAGATGTTGTGTAGTTGTCAAAGTAGTAACCAAACAAACCAAAACAATGCACAATATCAAGATGAATTTCGGTAGATTTTATGAGATATGCAAAGATATTCTTGAAGATAAAGCTGACAGAAAGGGAAACCTTCAATATTATCCTAGGATGGCCAAGATGAGCGACTTGCAAGTGATATCGTTGTCTTGCTTGATGGAAGCATTGGGAATTGATTCTGAGAACCTTATGTGGAGTAAGTTACGTAAAGATTAGGCAGACTTGTTTCTTGGATTGATTTGTAGAACAAGATTTAATCGTCGCCGAAGGCGCCTGCAGTCTCATATTGTAGCAGTAAAGGATAAAATAGCTAGGTTGCTGAAAGATCAAAGCGAAGCGATAGTGATTGATTCTATACCCGTTCCAGTGGTAAAGCTGGTACGCAAGAAAACACATAAGGCATTTAGGAAAAATTTTGATGCTGCTCCGGCTAAAGGATACACTGCTATTAATAGAGGTTGGCTTATAGGTACAAACTTCATGCAGTAATATTTGATAATAGGGTGGTACAGCAGAGTGGATTTACAAAAGGCAATATTTATGATATCAATTACTTAATATCATTAACTGAATTACCATTTGCTAAAGTACTTTAAGGCGACAAAGCATATCTCTCAAAGTCCTTACGGATAGCCCTTTTTGAGAAATATGAGGTGAAACTAAAAGTATCCTTTGGAATAAATCAACATGATTATAAAAAGCATCTTAGAAAATATAAAACCAACCACCAAATGGTTGAAACCTTTTTTGCTCAAATGTGTGATCTGCTAAATCTGAGAAGAAATTATGCAAAAAACCTACGAAGAATTAGTAGCAAGATTAACATCGAAACTATAATCTATGTCAATCCTACACTAGATTAACCATATAAATGAAAGAAAACTGTCACAAATAAAACATACACTCAGTTTTTAATAGCACAACACGTTATGCTATAGTATATTTATTATTCACATTCACATAGTTTCATACATTTGTCGACAACAGTTTTGAGTCTCACAATGACCTACGCAGAAACGATCGACTATCTTTTTACACGACTTCCTATGTTCAGCAGAATCGGAGCTGCTGCTTATAAAAAAGACCTCACGAATACCATTCGTTTATGCGAAGCATTGGGCAATCCTCATCATCAGTTCAAATCCATTCATATTGCAGGTACCAATGGAAAGGGATCTGTGAGTCATATGATGGCTGCGATTTTTCAAACGGGTGGTTATAAAACCGGATTGTATACTTCTCCTCATCTAAAAGATTTTAGAGAACGTATTAAGATCAATGGAGAAATGTGTTCAGAAGCATTCGTCGTTCGTTTCACAGAAAAGATTCAACCACTGATTGAAGAAATTGAACCTTCTTTTTTTGAAATTACTGTCGCCATGGCATTCAGCTGGTTTGCAGAACAAAAAGTGGATATAGCAGTCATTGAAGTGGGATTAGGTGGAAGATTGGATAGCACGAACATCATTCATCCCGAACTGAGTATCATCACGAATATTGGAATGGATCATATGAGTATGCTGGGAAATACACTCACTGCCATTGCAGGAGAAAAAGCCGGTATTATGAAAACAGGTATTCCTTGCGTAATCGGAGAATCTCTACCGGAAACAAAATCGGTATTTGATCATACGGCAGAAAAAGTAAATACCGCTTTGATCTATGCAGCGCAAAACAAAAGTATCGTTAACTGGACCTATGAACATCATCAGTTAATGGTAAGCATCATTGACCATGCTTCGCAAGAACAAAATCAATTTCGATTAGATCTTCCCGGGATCTATCAATTGAAAAATATCATTACTGTAACAGAAGCCGCTTCCCAATTGGCTTCCAAAGGTTGGAATACGGGAGTTCGCATTGTACAAGATGCATTGCCTCAAGTCAAAAAATTAACAGGACTCCATGGAAGATGGGAAATCATTCATGAACATCCCGCCGTGATCTTGGATGTAGGACATAATGAGGATGGCATCAAAGCTATCAATGAACAATTAGCACATGTATCTTATCAACATTTACATATGATCATAGGCATGGTAAAAGATAAAGATATTGATGCTGTACTGAACATCTTACCCAAAAATGCCCACTACCATTTTACACAAGCACAGATTCCAAGAGCACTGGATGCAGTGAGTTTACAACAACAAGCGAATAACGTAGGTTTAACAGGAAATTGTTATGCAGATGTCAATACTGCATTAAAACAAGTCCTAGCCATTGCTGATCCCAAAGACCTGATCCTGATTTGTGGTAGTGTATTTTTAGTAGGTGAAGTATTACTTCCGATATCAAGCAATTAGCTATTGAATAGTTATCCAATTGAGTTTTAACAACGCCTCATACACAGGTCCTAATTGAACTCCGTGTTGTATTTTATTTTCTTTCAACAGCTGTAAAAATTCTTCCTTACTAAACAAGCAAACATCAATGTCTTCAAATGCATCAAAACTTTTCTTCTCACCCGGAACCGCATTTTTAGCCAGAAAAAAATAGGCGGTATTGTCATTGATCGCAGGGTTAGGACATAGTTGACATAGAAATTCTACTTCATCCGAATGAAATCCGGTCTCTTCTTGCATTTCACGAATAGCAGCCATCTTTGGATCTTCGCCTTTATCGATCACACCTCCGGGTAACTCATAAGTAATCTGATCAACAGGATAGCGATATTGCCGCACTAGTACAATTTTTTCGTCATGGGTCACCACAAATATATTGGCCCAATTCGGTAGCTCTACAACATAGTAAGGCTCAATGATTCTCCCATCGGGAAACTCACATCTATCTGCACGAGCCTGAAACCAGCGATCACTGTATACTTTTTCTGACGCTAATTTTTTCCATTTGAGTTCTCGCATTTACCATCCTTTATTTTCACGTAATGTAGTGATATGAGCTGTATGATGTCTGCCATGCCAAGCGTACAATCCTAATAAAAACCACATCGACATTTCTCTGCCATGTTCGGGATGTGTTACTTTTCTCTCCCACTGTTCAGGTGTCAAGTCCTTGATCGTAGCCAGCAGCCGCTGATGAACACCATGTAATAGGGTCAATGAAACATTGATAGGAACCGTTTCAATATCAGCAAGCTTTACCCAGGCATTTTCATCGTAAGGTTTAATCACAGGATTGTCTTCCGTTAACCCTAACCTAAACCGTATATAAGCATTCATGTGACTGTCTGCAATATGATGTACCAACTGTTGTACTGTCCAACCACCATCACGATAAGGTGTTTGTAATTGTGCCGCATCTAAATTCAAAATGGCTCTCTCTACTTCTTCAGGAAGAAACTGTATATCAGCCAGCCATTCTTTTTTTTGTTGCTCACTATAAGGCTTGGGCTCATATTTTCCGATGGGGTAACGCGGGTCTTGGGTCATGGGGTTGGTTTTGGGTGATTGGGTAATCAGGTGATCGGGTTATCGGGCAATCAGGTTATTAGTTGTACTATTCTTATTTCTTATTTCTTATTTCTTATTTCTTATTTCTTATTTCTTACTTCCTATTTCTTGTTTCTCCTTTCTTGTTCCTTGTTTCTTCATTCTTTATTCTTTATTCATCATTCATCATTCTCTCACCCTCCTTCTCTCAACGCATGTCCTGTTAGGTGAATGAAGACATCTTCGAGATTGGCTTGTTTGACTTCTTTGGGTTTTTCGAAGCCGGTGGCTACCAGTTCATCAATCAACTTATCAGGAGAGTTCATGGCGATAATTTTGCCTTTATCAACAATCGCAACACGGTCGCACAGGATCTCGGCTTCATCCATATAATGTGTCGTAATAATAACAGTAGTTCCTTTATTCCTGATCTGGCGGATCAAATCCCATAAATTTCTTCTGGCCTGAGGGTCTAAACCTGTAGTGGGCTCATCGAGAAAAATAATGCGTGGCTCATTGATGAGTGTGGTAGCAATAGAGAATCTTTGTTTTTGCCCACCACTCAGTTCTTTGAATTTGACTTTTGCTTTATCACGAAGATTGACTGCATCCAATAAATGCATGGGATCTATGACGCGATTATATAATCCGGCAAACAATTGCAACAATTCCACCAGATTCAATCCCGGATAATAACCTGAAGTTTGTAATTGTACTCCGATGATCTTTTTGATCTCATTGGGTGCTTTATCCAAATCAAATCCATCTACCCATACCTGACCACTTGTTTTCTCACGTAAGGTTTCAATGATCTCCAATGTAGTTGATTTACCGGCTCCATTGGGGCCCAGCAATCCAAAGATTTCTCCTTGCAATACCTCAAAGCTTAATCCTCGTACCGCTTCAAAATCGCCGTATTTTTTATGCAGGTCTGTAACCTTGATAATAGGTTGACTCATGGTTAAAATTTATACACAAAGCCGGCTTGTTGTGGTGCTACACCAACTCCTAAAACAGCTTTGTTATGACGTTGATTGAATAAAGTTACGGCTAAAGCCAGATTTTTTTGCCCTTGCAATGTCAAATATCCTCCTGTGATCAGTGAAGCAAAACCGCCACCAATCATCGCCCATCCGGTTCCTTTTTTATTTTCGTCAGATAAATTTCTAATGCCGAAAATGATGGCAAAACTTCCTGCCACACCTAAAATTTGTCCGGTTACTTTATTGGACTGGTGTTTAAGGTACAAATCAATCAATTGCTGATCACGGGTACGATAAAATAAGGACATGAATTGTTTACTTCCCCTGTACAAAGTATCCCGATATAAAATATTATTGGGTTTGGGATTGATGATATAGTGCATCTGTCCGGGCTCAAGACGCTGTTGTGCTTGAGAGAAAGAATAAATCAATACAAAAAAACAAATGGCAAAAAGACGGAGCATTTTTTGCACAAAATAAGAAGAAGAAGGAAATGTTCAATGTTGAATATCGAATATCCAATTTTGAAATTGGATATTCGATATTTCTCTGTTATAAATAGCTTTCCAGCTCATCCATCATCTCTCTACTCCCAATAAACAAAGGTGTTCTTTGGTGTAATTCGGTGGGTTGTATATCTAGAATTCGCTGTTTGCCATCGGTAGCACGTCCACCGGCAACCTCAAGAATAAACGCAAAGGGGTTGGATTCATACAATAATCGCAACTTACCTTTTGGCTTATCTATCGTACCGGGATACATAAAGATGCCTCCTTTGATGAGATTGCGATGCACATCTGCCACCATACTGCCGATATATCTTTGTGTATACGGACCACCGGTATCTTTGGTTTTACGCTGACAGGCATCAATGTATTTCCTAACACCTTCGTCGTATTGAAAAAAGTTACCGTGATTAACAGAATAAAACTTACCGGTTGGCGGACATTTGATATCGGGATGGCTCAAACAAAACTCTCCGATAGAAGGATCTAAAGTAAATCCGTTTACACCTCTGCGGGTGGCATACACAAACATGGTACTGGAACCATAAATCACATAACCGGCAGCTACTTGTCTGTTCCCGGGTTGCAAAAAATCTGCTTTGGTACATGGTTTTCCTCGCTCACTCACACGACGATAGACACTGAAAATGGTTCCTATTGAAACATTCACATCAATATTGCCACTCCCATCGAGTGGATCAAACATCACCACATATTTGCTTTGGTTACTTACTTCATCATCAAACACTACAAAATCATCCAACTCTTCACTTCCAATACCGGCACAACTGATACCATGTTGTAAAACACCCATGAATTGGTTATTGGCATAAATGTCTAATTTCTTCACATCTTCACCTTGCACATTAATGGTTCCGGCATCGCCGAGGATGTCAACCAATCCGGCTTTGTTTACTTCTACATTGACACGTTTGGCAGCAAGACCAATATCTCTTAATAAACTACTTAATTCGCCTGTGGCTGTGGGAAACTGTCTTAACTGGGTAAGGGTGAATTCATCCAGGGTGAGGATGTTCCTGTTTACGATCATGCGGCAATCATTTCGATAAAGTTAGGGTGCGACCTCTAATTCATCTGATAAATTTTATCCATACATGATGTAAGCCATACACAATAACGGCATTCATTTACGGTAAAAGATCTGGGTGAAAAAAAGAATGCCTTTCGCATCCTGATACACACCGATCCCCGTGTACAGGTAATCTCCTTCTATGTTCTTCCTGTGTCCCGGGCTATTGAGCCAGCCCTGCACCACTTCACGGGCGGTCAGTTTTCCATAGGCAACATTTTCTGCAGAAGCGGAGATCCATCCCACATTTTTTTTGATGGCTTCCATCCTGTTGTCGAATCCCTCATGACCGAAACCCGTTTTCCGGTTTCCCATGTTACGGCTATGGCGGTAAGCCTGCTCAGAAGCAACCGTTGCCAACTTCAGGGAAGCTTTCCCGATCGAGGACCTGTGCTGGTTGATATACTGCAGGATGGCATTTTCCATACCTGCGACCACGATCGTTTCTTTTCCGCTGTTTGCCGAAAGGGATCCTGCTGTTCTCGGACTGCAGGATAACAGACCAACTCCCAATACCAGGCAACCTATCCTGAAAACCCATGGATTCATCTGCATACACATTTTCCATGCATGGAACAACAACCATACCAATTTGCACGGTAAACTCCTGACAGTCCCCCTGCAGAAGCGATAATTAACCTAGTTTTGCCTGATCAAAAAAGAACCGGTAAGGAATGAAAGTATTTAAATTCGGCGGGGCCAGCGTTAACAGTGTAGAAAGGATCCAGAACCTGGCAGGTATCGTAAAAAGTCACCAGGACCAGCCTCTTGTCATCATCATCTCTGCGATGGGCAAGACCACCAACAGCCTTGAAAAAGTAGCAGAATCTTTTTATGCAGGCAACAGGAACGAGGCCCTTCAATTATTTGATGTGGTAAAACAGCACCATCTCAACATGTCCAAATACCTGCTGGTGAAGCAGTTCAATGAGTGCCTGCTGCAGCTCACCGATTTCTTTACAGAAGTAGAATGGCTATTGCACGATAAACCGGTGAGGGAATATGATTACTATTACGACCAGGTGGTTTGTATTGGCGAACTGCTCAGTACGGCCATCATCAGTCATTACCTGAATGAATCCGGTATCAGCAACGAATGGCTGGACGTGCGCGATCTCTTACGAACAGACAACACATTCCGGGATGCCGCAGTGGACTGGGATTACACCAGTGAAAGAGTAAAGCATACCGTTTCCCGACCCGGCATATACCTGACGCAAGGTTTCATTGGCTGCACCGCTGACAACGAAAGCACCACACTCGGTCGGGAGGGTAGTGATTTTACAGCGGCCATTTTTGCCAATATCCTCAACGCAGAAAGTCTCACTATCTGGAAAGATGTAGAAGCCGTAATGAGTGCAGACCCGAAACGTTTCCCCGACGCTCAACCGTTGCAGGAACTCAACTTCACCGAAGTGATCGAGATGGCGTATTATGGAGCGCAGGTGATCCACCCGAAGACCATCAAACCCCTGCAGAACAAAGGCATTCCCTTACACGTAAAATGCTTCCTGAATCCGGAACTGCCGGGAACCCTCATTCATAAGAAGAACAGCAAGGGACTGCCCCCCATCATCGTGGTAAAAGAGAACCAGGCTTTACTGCATCTGAACAGCCAGGATTTTTCCTTTGTGGGAGAAGAACCCATGAGCTGGCTGTATGCGTTATTGCACAAGATCAAAACAAGACCCAACCTGATACAGACCGGTGCCATCAACGTGCAGTTGTGTATGGATTACCGTGC